>Ga0265294_10004992_pt1 | contig 16279 bp, 14 predicted proteins | sample MunlanPumphouse3_FD_192504 | JGI IMG/M metagenome (GOLD analysis project Ga0265294, IMG submission 192504) | Groundwater microbial communities from a municipal landfill in Southern Ontario, Canada - Pumphouse #3 | ecosystem: Environmental > Aquatic > Deep subsurface > Groundwater | place...
CTTTAAAATATACAGTCGTTCCAGAGTGAGATGCGGCGTATGAAAGAGCCTGGTTTATCTGAACATGGTCATCCGTCCCATCGCAATTAAAATCCCCACTGCCATCACGCGCGACATAGCAGGTACCTGTGTCACAAAGAGCGGAAGCGTAACTAGGAAAAATACCTACGCCAAAAAGACAAAAGAGCAAACAACTGAAAAAAATCTTCGAAACTTTCATTATTTTAACATTAGAGATTTATAGATGATTTTGTCACCACAAGAAGCAGACTAAAATTTTACTTCATTTGAGATAAACCTTACATTCGGCTAGCTAAAAATCTGGATTTGTAATTTAAAAAAGATAATGGATTAAACAAACTGCGAGTTTACTATCTTACGACGCTTCAACAAAAATCACATTAACTTTGCCGATAGGGTCGACATGAACGATGAAAAATTTTTCACACTTAATAAACAAACTGTTTATAATATAATATTTATCACAACGAATGCAGGACATCAAATCTTTATCTCTCTTATCCACTCTTTCAAATTCTTCCCCGAACTTTCTATGAACTTAGAATAAAAATGAGAGGCTGCGGGCGAAATGAGGACGAAGCTTCCGGATCGCAAAACCTCGCCGGCAATATATTTTTCAAGTATCGCTATAGCTGAATGCATATTGTCCGCTTTATCTAAAACCACCCTTTCTCTATCAATTTCTTTCTCAATTAGAGCTGAAGCGGTACCGGGGAAAATTATCACCGCTTTAACTTTTTCATTGATAACCTCCCCTAACTTCTTATAGTCCACCCCCTTATCATCTCCTCCGACTAACAGGACAGGACTTTCCGAAAAAGCATTGATGCCGGCGATAGTCGACTCGGGAGTGGTCGACTGCGTATCATCAAAATAGCTAATGTTGTCAATCATATAGACCAATCTCAGACGATGTTTGATGCCGGAATAAGCGGAAACGCCCGCCTTAATCGTTTCAGCTTTCACTCCGAAGAGATATGCCGCAGCCGCAGCCGCTAAAGCATTTTGCAGATTGTGCTCACCGACAATCTTAATATCCTGCTTCTGAAATACAATATCCTCCCTATCACCGACACGCACGATTGCATTTTCCCCTTTCATGAAACAGCCATTTTCCAATTCTTTCTGCGAGCTGAAAAGAAAAGCATTCTGCATATGCCGCTGCGCAATTTCCGCGGTCACCACGTCGTCGAAATTCAATACCGCATAATCTTTCTCCCCTTGATACATAATCAGGCTCTCTTTGGCCTTGATATAATTCTCGAAACTGCCGTGGTCATCGATATGATTGGGGGTGATGTTAGTAATAATGCCGATGTACGGACTAATCCGTGAGTTAAGGACGAGCTGTGTACTGCTAGTTTCCAGAAGAAAAATATCCCTATCGGTCATCTCTTCCAGTTTGTCCAGAACCTGCACATTCTGCCGATCGTTGCCGGCAAAATAGAAATGCCCCGGTGCGTCTTCCTTTTCCCACAATTCAAAAATGCTCTTGAGCAAATTGGAAGTAGTCGTCTTACCATTCGTGCCAGTCACGGAAATGATCGGACATGGAGCAAATTCAAAATACAGATTCGTTATCGTCTTGAATTCTACGCCATGTTCATAAAGCGACTTCAGAGGAGCATTGGACGGATATTTGAACCACACTTGCGAAACGAAAACTACATCCGCCTCCTCTACTCCCTGAAGATATTCGGGTTGCAGATTTATCTTAATAGGCAGACTGCGCAAATGTTCCAGCGCCTGAGCACGCCCTTCGCCTTTCAGGCTCAGATGAGTATCGTTGAAATGTTTCTCAAATTCCATCGCATCCGCAGAAAAATCGTGCCCGGTGACGTTCTTCATCCCCTTGGCAACCAAAAAATCTGCTATTGCACTTCCCTCCGCCCCGGCGATACCGACCACGTGAATATTCTTATCTTTGTATTGTTCCAGATTTATTTCCATTTTCCTTATTTTAAACTGATTTAGAAGACATAATCATATTATAGCATCTATCTTTTTCATCTCCAAAAACAATCTGATATATCCCACCTTCCGAACATCCGCGGTTAATCCTAGTTTGCACTCCCCTGCCCGGTCGAATTGACGGACGGGCCGTTTGTTGTTAAAATTAATTAAAAATTAGGAGATTAAGTATGCCAACAGTTGCAACGTATCTAGTATCAATGACAAAAATGCCCTTGGATTACACATGCGCATATGCGCTATGGCTGACCCTACTATGTAGCTTTTGCATCCTGATTTTGACGTAAAAACCCGACAATCAAATCGGGCTTATTTTTTTACTATCCGTCGAACCTCCGCCAAATCATATTTCTCGAAAACTTCGTCTGCGCTCTGCCTTATAACTTTTCCGAATGCATGCGAGGCATGAATAATATTCCCGCGATCTCCCAACTTCTCCCAAATGCCCACATGCTTAGTAGCCGTTTCCCCGTTCTTCATAAAAACCAAATCACCTGTCTCGGCCTCGGACAAGCCCACCATAGCCCCCAGCTTCTTCTGGTCCCAAGAATGTTTGGGCAAGATTATATTAAAAGCATTCTTATAGACCGTCTGAGTGAATCCGGAGCAATCGATAGCCGCGCCAGATTTCGCTCCGAGAATATATTTCACGCCCAAGAACTTTTCTGCCGCGTTGATAAAATTTTCCTCCGAGAAATCGACTGGAATCAGTTCATCGGGTACTGCCACGGTTCCGCCCCGCCATTTATCACGCAAAGATTCCTGCTGCAAATCCACATCCGCCGAATCGACCCAGCCCAAGGTCAGATCACCCGACTGTACCAGTATCTGATTTTCTTTTTGAAAAAGTACGCGCAAGACTTCTCCTTTTTCCGCTTGTGTCACACATATCCGCTTCAAGATTCTTCCATTCATCACAGATGTCGGAACAAATCTGGATTTCAAGTCCACGATATCCGCCTTGACCGAAGCCCAACCGATTTCTTGACTGTTAACATCGCCGAGTACCGAAATGCTGTCTTCGACTTTTTTCCCACACGCGTTTTTTATTTCCGATATAGCCTCTTCCTTTTGTTTCTCAGTCAGGACCTCGCCGCGAACAACCACCGTATCTTCATTCTCTTCCACGTCCAAATCGAACACGGCAAAGCCGTAGCTTCGCTCATATTTTTTTCTCAGGTTTGAAAGTATATTTTGCATATCGGACATGTTTAAATCTTATGCCAGAAACGACGCATCGTCTTTTACTGTTTGGAATGTAATGGGATTCTTCGGGGTACCTCAGAATGACACGATATCTATAGTTACCAATACCACGACAAAAATTATCGGGATTCCTTCTTCTTACTTAGAAAGTACCGCACCGGCCAGTTCCCCGGTGTGAACCCCTTTGTCCACGACCAGCTTGCCGTTTATCACTACATATTCTACGCCTGTCGAATATTGATAAGGATTCTCAAAGCTGGAGCAGTCGTTGATTTTCTGCTCGTCAAAAATCACTATATCTGCAAAATAGTCTTTCTTGAGGAGCCCTCTTTTTGTGATGCCCATCTTCTGAGCAGGAAGAGATGTCATCTTGTAAATCGCCTCCTCCAAGCCGAGAAGTCCTTTCTGCCGAACGTACTTACCCAGTACGCGAGCGAAAGTGCCGAAACATCGCGGATGTACCAACTCTCCACTTCGAACATATTCGATATTGTACGCGGCATCAGCGGAAGAGATAATACAATACTTGTTCTGCATTTCCTTTTCAATATTCTTCTCTCCCAGGACGCCCTTATCAAACACTATGACATGTCCGCCCGCACTAATCAGGAGTTCAATGATTGCCTCCTCCGGCTCAATGGACTGGCTCTCTGCGATATCGCCGATTTTCCTGCCCACCACTTCGCGCATGTTCGGACAGATAGAAACGATGATGTTATTGTAATCGCGGTTCATCCCTTTCATTTCTTTCACAATTTTCCCGCGCAGCTCCTGATCCTTCAGGCGTTCAATCATTCTCTTGCGTCCTCCTTCCGGAACCCAATCCGGCAACAAGATATAAAGGACGGAACCGGTGGTATCGTAAGGATAGATATCAAAATTGATGTTAACGCCCTCTTCGTTGGCAAGGTCGATCATCTGAACCGCTCTTTCCATATCAGGCCAATATTTTTTGCCGATCGACTTGAAATGGGATATCTCGATAGAGACTCCAGTCTCCCTGCCGACCTGGATAGTCTCATTGACACTGGGCAAAAGCTCCTCCGCCTCACCGCGAATATGGCTAGCGTAACAAGCATCGGCAGATTTCAAAATACCTGTCAGATATTTTATTTCTCCGGTACTGGCCATCTTGGAATGAGAAAAAACCAATCCGGTCGACATACCGAAAGCGCCCTCGTTCAAAGCATCGCCCAGCATCTTGCCGATCGACTTGACTTCGCTTTCCTTGATTTTCCGTACGTCGTCGCCCATCAACCCTCGACGGAGAGTCTCATGTCCGACCAGAGTTCCGAAATTGAGACCGATATCCCTTTTCTTCAGTTCCTGCAAAAATTCTTTCGTCCGTGTCCAGTTTACGCTGATATTATCCATATTCACCCACTTGCGCAGCGAACAGACAGAATCAGATCCCAGCACCGGCGCCAACGACGACCCACAGTTCCCGCCTATGATCGTGGTAACTCCCTGCATTACCTTACTGTCCAATCTCGGAATCGTAAAAAGTGTCCAAAAGCTATCCGAGTGATCCAAGATGTCAACAAACCCAGGACAAACTATCTTGCCTTTGACATCAATGATTTGTTTCGTCTGGAATTTTCCCGGCAGCTTTTCCACGGCGGCTATTTTTCCGCCCATGATAGCGATGTCCATATCCGTTCTCTTTGCGCCGGACCCATCGATTACCGTGCCGTTTTTTATGACTAGATCAAACATAACATTTTTGTGATTTGATTACCTGTGTTGATTCTATTATACAATCCTTTTTGTTTTTCTTCAATTCTAAAATAGGGGTGTCATAATGAATTCAGCCGAAGAATAATAAAGAGAATATTTAAAAAGTATAAACCCCGCGCCCCAGAAGTCCAATTACCAAACCGACAGCACACATGAAATAAGAGATAACCCAAAAACGCATTACGATTTTGGACTCCGACCAACCCTTAGCTTCAAAATGGTGGTGGATGGGGGCACTGAGAAATACCTTCTTATGCCTGAATTTTTTGGAAGTCAGTTGGATGATTACCGAAAGCGATTCGATAACAAGGATGAATCCCACGAATGGCAGGATAAGAAAAGAATCCGTGAGCATCGCTACCGTCCCAAGCGTCACCCCCAGCGCCATCGATCCTGTGTCGCCCATAAAGAACCGCGCGGGAGGAATATTGAACCAGAGGAATGCCAAGAGGGCTCCGATTATGGCGCCACAAAACATTGCAAGCTCTGTCTTGCCCTGCATAAAAGCAATGGCGGCAAAAACTGCGAGAGCCGGGAGGACTACCCCGCCCGCCAGTCCATCCAGACCGTCCGTTTCATTAAGAGAGAAGGAAGTGGCCACGATGATAAAAATAAACAGCGGGATATACCAGATGCCGATAGTGAGGTCGCCGAACGCCGGGATATGGACTGTGTCCCAACCGAGACGAAAATAGAACCAGTACGCCCCGACAACCGCCACGAATAGATAAAGTAGCATCCGATCTTTCATACTGAGTCCGCCGCCCTTGGGTCCGATACGGAATACCCCCATCATATCATCAAGCATCCCCACAATCGCCGCAAGCACCATCAGCCCAATAGGCAGGAAAGTCTCACTCCGATTAAGAAAGTCCAGCGACTCGAATATAGAGAAGTGAGTTAGTGACGATAGTAGGGAGAAAAGTAGCGCCAATATCAGCACTACCCCCCAAATAATGATTCCGCCCATAGTTGGTGTGCCACGCTTTTTTTCGTGTAAAGCCGTAAAAACAGGAGTATCTCCATCCGCACGGATCTGTTTGCCAATCTTATATTTATAGAGATAGTGTGTAAGCAGCGGAGTCAGCGCCATAGCCACGGCGAAAGAAATAGAGGCAATACCGAAGACTCGCACGATTTCATACACGCCGTAAGAACCTTCAAAGGGAATCATAAGTAGAATTTTAGCTATTTAACTTTTTTAATGCTAGCATCCATGAATCTTTTGTCAATCAAAAAAACCGATAAAAATATGCCCAGGCTGTCTATTGTCACGTCCACCGCGTTACCGCTACGGCCGGAAATAAAAGTCTGGTGGTATTCGTCACTAAGCGCGAAAGTGAGCGCAAAAAGCGCAGCGTACGCGATAGCCCGCCGCCTGCCGATATTCTGCGCCGCCGCCCGATAAAAAAGGAAGGTGAGGACAGCGTACTCCGTGATATGAGCAATCTTGCGCAGGATCAAATCCCAATTATCGGCAAAGTCGCTGCGCAAACTGGGAATACTGGAAAGGTAAAATATGCCTGCGCACCAGAAAAAAACCGGAAGCCAATAAAAGATTATCGATCGCTTTTGTTTTTTGTTTAGCGCAATCATGAATTATAAATTATTCCATAAATTATACCGGAGAGATAAACGAGTATCATCAAAAAAGACATCCCTTTGGAAATGTTGATTTCATATTCTGGCCTGCGATCGCCTTTTTCTTTCGCATTATAGAAGATAAGAATGATTAAGATGCCTACAAGTCCACCGGTCACGCTTCCGATAAAAGTTATAACCCGGATAAAATCCCGATACCCGATAAGAAAAAGTAAATAGGGAACGATGGACGCCAAAAACCAAGATGAATCTTCTTTCATCCGATAATCGTATTGAAAAATCTCCTTCAGTGCAACATTGGAAACGAGATAAGAGGTGATTGTTGCCAAAAACCCGAGAAAAAAACCGGCAACAATAACTCCGTCACCGATAAAGTGACTAAGCCCGACAAAAGATTCTTCGGAAGTCAGATCGCCCGTCACACCCACTATGGCCGCGATGAAAATAACATAAATCAAAGTATAGAGAATTGTCCCCCAAGTAAGCACCTTCTTAATCCTATTTTTTCTTTTTGAAATGATGCTAATAATCTCCGGGACTGCTGAGCTTGCCCCCAATGAAAAAAGTATGACACCGAAAGGCAGAAAAAACTGAGTAAAATCACTGGTCATATAATTCCCAGTATCGATATAGGGGGCACTCTTAAATGATACCACCCCGACAATCACGACCAAGAGCAATACCATCCACGACTCTACCAAGCTGAAAATCTTAAAATCAAAACGAGTAACGATAAAAATAAAAACAAAAGTTAAGGTGGAATATAAAAATTCATCTCCTCCAAGAGAGGGCGAAAAAAGTGAATTCAGGAAAATACCGGACAAGATGATATAGACCAGATTGCCGGAATAAAAAGACAAGAAAGAAGCAAAGGAAGCAAGTTGTTTGCCGGTTCCACCCAAATATCTTTTTGCACAGCCCACCAGTCGGCAGCGTTTTTTGCTGCGAAGGATTATCTCCCCATACATAAGATTGGTCACCAGCATCATCACGCCCAGAAGAAACATCAGGGCCATCGAAGGAAGAAATCCCGCCTTTGCTATTACATACGGCAGACCAAAAATTCCCGCGCCTATTGCAGTCCCGATCAGAGTGGCCATCGCCATCAGAAATTCTTTATCTATCAATCTTCCCTTTTTTGCCATTATGACTTTTTATTTTTATTTTACACAAGGAATGCTCACGTATGGAGTAGTAGACTTTAGTCTGCGCTGCTGTCCGATGCGGATAAAACGTGTTAATGCGACATTTTTTTCGGCTTGGGACAGTCGCGCGGGATAAATCCCGCTAATATCCCGTCCGTTCACCACAAATAAACCGATCACTATTCAATGATATCCACCTTCACAATCTCATCCCCCTGCTGCATGCCCTGCACAACTTCTTGTCCTTCCAATACCTGTCCGAAGACGGTGTGCTTACCGTTAAGATGCGGCTGATCCGCCACTGTGACGATAAAAAACTGGCTGCCATTGGTATTTGGTCCGGAATTGGCCATCGCCAATGCACCCACGGTCATCTGGTGCGAAGTCAAATCTTTGTTATACACGTATCCAGCGCTTTCATAAGAATTGATAAGCGAGTCACTGAGCCCCAAGCTCCAAGGATTGATTTCGTCCCCAAAGGAATAGCCGGGGCCTCCTGTGCCGGCGATAGGCAGATTATTGGGATTGTCATTCGCGTCATAAACGAAATCCACGCCTGCCGTGCCTCTGGAATTCGGATCCCCACCTTGAATCATAAATTCGGAAATCACGCGGTGAAATTTGAGACCGTCATAAAAACCTTCTTTGGATAGTTTAAGGAAATTCTCCACGGTCTTGGGAGCGTCTTTGGCATAGAGCTCCAGAGTGATATCGCCATGTGTCGTTTCCATCACAACTTTCTTATTCTCTACGGATTGATTTTCGGTTGATTGTTCCATTTGATTATTTTTTTCCTGTTGGTTAGCTTCATTCTTATTAAACGCGATATAAGATTCGTAAGCGGCCACCACTAGCAACAAGAGCAATAGCGCAAATACCTTGTTCTTTTTCTTGCTCTCTTTTTGCGCTACTTCCATTTCTTTTTGCGCTTCTTTTCTCTGAAGCTTCAACTTCTCTTTTCTTCCCATAGTTTGTGATATTAATGTTTAATGGATATTCTCTCCTTGCATGCAACCGACCGACAGCCTAAACATAATTATCGGTTATTTCCTCTTTCCTCTTTTTTTCTCTTCTCTTCCTCCTTCTCCTTGCGCATCATTTTAATACCTTCCAGAGTCAGCCAGATTGGCATGAAGAGGTTCAGATATTTTTCATACAAACCTTCGTATTCCTTTTTTGCCATATTTTTATCAAATTAATTTTTCATAACCGACTATCGGTTATTTCCTCTTTCCTCTTTTTTTCTCTTCTCTTCCTCCTTCTCCTTGCGCATCATTTTAATACCTTCCAGAGTCAGCCAGATTGGCATGAAGAGCTCTAAATATCTTTCATATAAACCCTCAGTTTCCTTTTTCTTGCCTACTCTTGTCCACATATTTTGATCAAATTTGTTTCAATTGTTCCACTTCAACACGAAAAGTGTCGCCGCGCTTGATATTGCCCTTAAGGAATTCCACGGCGATGAGATTCTCCAGCTTCTCCTGCATGGTTCGTTGTAAGAATCTCGCCCCATACTCCGCATTATACCCGACTTCTACCAAATAAGAAACCGCTTCGTCGCTGAGCTCGACTTTGATGCCCTGCGCCTCGTCCAGTCTCTTAGCGAGACCCTTGATCTGCAGTTGAGCGATCAGGAGTAAATTCCGCGGCGTAAGGGAGTGAAAAACGATCTTATCCGTGAAGCGATTCAGGAATTCTGGAGTAAAGTACTGCAAGAGGTAAGGATCCAGCATCTCTAAGATTCTATCATTATCACTATTCTCGTCAACAAATATCTTGCTCACCTCTTTGCTTCCGGCGTTGGAAGTGGCGATAATTATGGCGTTGGTAAAATCCACCGTCCGCCCCAGATTATCCGTCAGCCGCCCGTCGTCAAAAACTTGCAAAAAAAGGTTCAGAACATTCTTGTTCGCCTTCTCCAATTCGTCCAAGAGCAATAGAGAGAACGGATTGCGTTTGACCGCCTCGGTCAGGATACCGCCACCGGCATTATCATCACTGCCTTCCGAAGAAGAATAGCCAATCAGTTTTTCCACACTGTCCACCGTCTGATATTCGCTCATATCCAGCCGGATCATCGCTTCTTCATTGCCATAATAAATCTCCGCCAGCGCTTTGGCAAGCTCGGTCTTACCCACCCCGGTCGGCCCTATGAATAAAAATGCTCCGATAGGGCGGTTTTGCAATTTCATCCCCACCCGCACCCGACGAATAGCTGAAGACACGGACTTGATTGCCTGATCCTGCCCGATAACCCGCCGATGCAGACTCTCTTCCAGATTCAAAAGTTTTTCCGCCTCGTTAGAATTTATACTCTCCAGAGGAATGCCGGTTTTTTCCGTAATGATTTTCATGATATCCTCGTCGCGCAGTGTCTGCCCCTCGCCCCGGCGACGTACCTCTACGGCTGTTTCCGAGAGCAAATCGATCGCCTTGCCGGGCAGCAAACGGTCGGGGAGATATCGATTGGAAAGTTCCACTGTTTTCTTGATAGCGCCGTAAGTCATTGTCACGCCCTCTCGTGCCTCGATATATCCCGCTTGGATAGCCAGGACCTGGAGTGCGTCTTTCTCGTTAAGTTCCTCCACTTTCACTGTATCAAAACCGTTAGCAAAATCGCCGCGCGGTTCAATGAAGCGATGATAATTACGATAATCGGTCGAGCCGATAATTTGAAAAAGTCCTTGTGAAAGGATAGGAGACAAAATTTTGGAAGCGTCGAATCCTTCCCCGTTTCCCGCCGCCGCCAGATTATGAATATCGGGAATATATAAAATAATGTTCCCGCCGCGTCCCATATCTTCCAAAACTTTTTGAATCCTCAGCTCCAGGTCTCCGCCAGCGCTAGCCCCCGCAATCAATGCGGTAATATCCAACACCACCAGTCTCTTGTCGCGCAGCGTCGGCAGGACCTCGTCGTGGATCATCCGGTTGGCCAATGCTTTGACAATCGTGGTGCGTCCGCTACCCTCCTCGCCGACAAGTAACGCATTGTTCTGACTGGTTCTTTCCAAAATCCGCATCAGTTCGTCCAGCTCTCTACTGCGATTAACGACATTTCCTGTCAGCCCCGAACGGGCGCGATCAGTCATATCGTAACTGAATTGATCTAGCTCGGGAGTAGTGCGCGCCGTCCAAGCTTTATTCATTACCGTATGTGTAATCTTACGCGGACGCCCATTTCCTATTCGCACCTTGCCCAAACTCCTCGTCCAAAGCAAGGCGCTGCGGATGTCCTGTAAATCAAATTTGGCATCGTGAAAATATTTTTCCATATCTTGGTCACAGAAAAGCGCGAGAAAAAGTGCTTCCGGCTCGATCATATCGAAACCCGCGATTATACTTTCCTGCAGCGCGAAAATCGCGAGCTGCTTCATTTCCGGGCTCATCACGGTCCCTTTCTTTCTGTTGTAATGATCGTTTGTAGGCAGATGCTTAATGGCATCGTCCAAAAACGCACCGAAAGCCTTAGTATCTATTTCCATTCTCATCGTCAAACTCCTGATATCATCATCTCCCAGCAGAACTCTCGCCAGATGAAAAACACCGGGGGCCTGCGCATGATCGTGCGCCAGATCCAATGCTTTCTTCAACATGCCGAGCGTCGAAACGGAGGCGAAGGCGGACACGTCTATGGCTTTTTCCAGCTTGGCAGGATTTTCCTCATAGAAAGGCTTGAATTCTGTATCTGTAAGACTGATTTCCTTGCGGGAAAGATCGGCGGTTCGGGCAAAATAATAACAGCACATCGCGCCCAAAAGGCCCGACCAAAAAAGCAGAGTTCCCACTCCCCGCTCCGTAAAAATCACACCGAGAGCCTCTACAATATTCAAAGCGAAATAATAGGCGGCAATAACAAGGGCGCCGAAGATATCATCCTTCGCAAGACGAACCGAGTCTACATCGCTTTTGAAACTCACAAAAAAATCCCCATTTTGAGAAACAATGAAGAAAACTCCGTAAATCAGGGCTGCGAACGCCAAGAAATAAGAGAGGAATCGCGCCGAAGATTGCAGCGCGTGACCGAACAATCGGAAAAAAGAAAGATTTCCCGACAAGTCAGAACCCCAGAAATAATCCCCCGCGCCGCGGACGCGCAACAAAACTCCGCCGCCATCGCAGGTAGGACATTTCGACCCGTTATCCCGAAATCCGTCAGCCTGACATTCGGGGCACCGGATCACTTCCGACACGGCTTGATTCTCTTGTTTTCCTTGTTCCTCTGGCATTGCAAAAAATTATCCGACTAAAAGATAAAACAGGTTTTCCCAAAACATCACGAGCGCGACAGGAGGAAGTAATAGCCAGAGAGCGTAGCAGGCGATAATAAGAAACGAAAGAAAAATTGCGAGTAGAATCCCGAAAAACACCCGGCACAGACGAAAAATCGGACCAATCAACTTGCCGATAAGGGAATAATCGCCATAGATGGGCTGAAAGATCAGTTTCAGATTGATTAAGACACCAATATCCCTCCCCACACCCTTAATCATATTTACTTCCCTGTGCCAGAAATCTTGCGATCCCCGAACATACCAAAAAGACAAAAAGCCTGATATGCCTTTGAAGATTCGAAAAGGTGATAAGATAAAAGAGTCAGTTGCCATGGAAATGGATTTTAGAGGGGTATCGTATTATTATCAAAAATAAACACCGTCATCCTATTGTGTTCAAAGATGACACAGAATATACTGCAAGATATAACGAAACAGGAAAAAACAAATTATCCCGGATCAGGTTAATCTGATATAATTAACCGAAGAGTAAACGCAAAAAACGAGAGTAACCTTGAGTTCATTATACCATAAATTATTATTTTACTTAAATAGATGATTAACAAATACATCATAGAAGAAATCGTCAAGCGGGCCGCTGCGGGGAAGAAAGATTTTTCCGAAAAAAAGATATCTAAAATCAAGCGGGCCGCCTCGAAAAAATTCGGCACCTCCTGTCCTACAAACATTGAGCTACTACGTGAGTATCGCAAACTGTTAGCGCAGAAAGAAATTGTAAAAAGCGAAATCATCGAGAAAGCGCTGGTCACAAAAGAAATCCGCACCGAGTCTGGCGTGGCTATCGTGGCGATTCTGACCAAACCTTACCCCTGCCCGGGAAAATGCGCCTACTGCCCCGACGAGAAAAATATGCCCAAGAGTTACCTTTCCAACGAACCGGCCGTGATGCGCGCGGTACTCACCAAATTCCGTCCGTACGAGCAAGTGAAAGCACGATTGGAATCGCTGGAAACCACCGGACACAAGACCGACAAGATTGAACTCATCGTAATGGGCGGGACTTTTTCGTATCTTCCCAAACGCTATCAGACTTGGTTTACCAAAGAATGTTTTCGCGCCTGCAATGAATTTGGCAAAGAAAAGGGAATTTATAAAGATTTAGATTTGGAAGCACAGCAAAAGAAAAACGAAAAAGCTAAAAAAAGAATCATAGGGCTGACGCTGGAAACGCGTCCGGATTATATCGACGAGAAAGAAATTCTCAGTATGCGCAAATTAGGCGCCACGCGCGTCGAACTCGGAGTGCAGAGTGTGTATGATGATGTTTTGAAGCTCAACCGGCGCGGACACGGCGTAGCGGAAACCGTGCGCGCCACCCGGCTGCTCAAAGAAGCGGGCTTCAAGATCAACTATCATATGATGCCGGAACTCCCCGGCTCCGACGTGGAGCGGGACGTGCAAATGTTCGCGGAGCTTTTTGGCAATCCCGATTTCCAACCGGATATGATAAAGGTCTATCCCTGCGTAGTCGTCAAAGGCACCCTCATCTATAAATGGCTGCGAACGGGAAAATATCAACCCTATTCCGACCAAGAGCGCCTCGACATGCTAGCGCGCATCAAGAAGAATCTCCCCTACTATGTCCGCGTCACGCGTCTCATCCGCGACATCCCCTCGACCAGCATCATCGCAGGCAACAAGATTACGAACCTGAGACAAGCACTCGAAATGAAAAGTGAAAAGGAAGGATGGAAATGCAAATGCATCCGCTGCCGGGAAATACGCAGCGAGACGCAGGTAGAAGAAAAAGATTTGCAACTTTTTCGCGAAAGCTACGAAGCATCCGACGGCAAAGAAATTTTTCTCACTTTCGAGGACAAAAAACGCGAACACCTCTATTCGCTGCTGCGGCTAAGGATAAATTCCGAAGAAGCCGGTGCCAATCATTTCATCCCCGAACTACGAAACGCCGCTCTCATTCGCGAAGTCCATACTTACGGCAAACTCGTGCCAGTCAAAACCCGTGACTCCAAATCCGCCCAGCACATCGGACTCGGGAGAAGGCTTCTTTTGGAAGCGGAAAAAATAGCCCGTGAAGAATTCGGAGCAAAAAAAATCGCCGTCATCAGCGGTGTGGGCGTGCGTGATTATTACCGTAAAAATGGTTATAAGCTAGAAGGAAGTTATATGGCGAGAAAATTATTATAGAAACCTCCTAAAATTTCTAAATAACGCGGGGGGGTATCATCCTGAATGTAGCGGAGCGGAACGAAGGATCCCGTTACTATGATGGGATTCTTCGGAGTACCTCAGAATGACACGGTTCATTTAAATAAATTTAATCAACATATTTTGTAAATTGTATTTAACCACATCCCGAGAGGATGTGCGAAAGCAGGTAAAAATATAATCAATGAAATATCGTCTGGTGCGTGTGGTTCACGCCCTTTCAGTCGTGGGTCCAACAAATTAAAAACGCATTCCATAAAAACGTTATATTCTATGAATTATATTTAGGAGTCATGTCTGAAAAGGCATGAATGTTAAGCAAGGCATTTTTCTCTTGAGATAAAAAATTCTTGTTTTCGACGCTATCTTCTCATTTCCAAAACAATCTCCTCTCCGTTTTCTTTTCTTTTTCCCGCACGATCATAATAGCCTATTCTGACATCAGAAAAACCTGCTCCTTCCGCCAGCGCGCGTAATTCCTCCTCGGAAAATTGGTGCACGAAACGATTTACTATTGCCCCGCGTGTACCTTTCCAAGGCACGGTAACATCGCCACTGATTTTTCCCTCTAGTTGCGACCCGATATCAAACCGGCCACTCGCCCATTCGTTAAAAAGATTCCAGACAGTGATTTTCACGCGACCGTTCGGTCGCAAGACCCTCCGTATCTCCTCGAAAAACTTTTTGTGCAGCAGGGGCGATGGCAGATGATGCAATACCGCAAAACTGATTATAAAATCAAATTCTTCGTCTCTGACCGGCAATTCTGTCGCCTCGCCTATGACAAAACGCACCCGGCCACTCTCGATTGCTCCCATATACCTTTCCTCGGCAATATCGATCAGGTTCTCCGCGATATCTACACCCATATAACAAGCTTCTTTCTTCAACAGAAAAGGCAGCATCAGCCCGTTGCCGCAGCCGATGTCCAGCACTGTCGCGCCTGTCGGCAAATCGCCGATAAGGTTAAGCTTGATCTGCGAAGGTCGGCTCCGACTCTGATCCCATTCCCGAGCGATAAGATTGTAGTCGTCTTTAACTTTTTTCACTATCCTCTGCGGATCGGTTTGTGACATATATTTAAAATTACAATAAAAAGTTGCTACCTTAATAATAGTTTTTATAGGAACTTTTGTCTACAAAAAAAGGGAAGAGCATAAGTTCTTCCTTAAATTTAAAACGGTAAGATTATATCGTCGGCGTCGAAATTTATTTCGAGTACTACATCTTGTAGCGGGCGCCAGTTACCGTGAACATAAACTTTGAAGTTAAATTTCGTACTTGCTGGAATCAAATGCCACAGGGCTTCGTATGCAGTATTTATTTCACTGCGATCGAACTCTAGGTGGTACGTCTTATCATACTTATCTATGCGCTCTAACATCTTTATAAATAATGTAGGACTGCTGCATATTTTAAACGCTACTTCCGAACTCGGAATTTCCACATCTATACCACCGGATTCTGAGGCAGTAAGAGAGTATAATTTGCCTTCGGTGTCTCCATAACTGCGCTTTGCAGGAGACGCAGTAGCTGACGATACGGTTGTCGACAGCACAATCAGCACGATAAGTACCGATAATATTTTTCGTATTTTTCTCGATGAGATCATTCTATCTTTCTCCTAAATAGAAAAACCCCCAACCACCGTCGTCAATACTAGCATAAAAATATTATTTGTCAATTGATTGACCTGATTTTAGCTGCGGATTTATTTACAAAAAAGCGCGAAATAATCCGCCTTTTAAGACCACGAACTATGGTAGGGCCAGGCTGAGGCTCCTTTTTTCTCATGACTTCAGATGCCTGCAAATAGCCATAAAACTGCCCTTGATTCCCATTCCGAAACTAACCGGAAGCAAGACTCGGCTCATCCACAAAATCCCCGAAGGAATAATCATATGGATTGGATAAAATCAGAGAATACTTTTTGCCATCCCTTTAATATCCAAAAAACAGAAAGAATGTCCGGCAAATAAAACTATAAAAATAGTCAAGCTGTTCCGAGGGCATAACCGAACTTCTCGCAGCCTCATCCATTTTTGAAAGATAAAAAACAGACATAAAAATTCTTATTTCTCGAATCTTTATGCCCGCACTGCATGATTTACAATTTTATATTTTCATTTCTTC
>Ga0265294_10004993_pt1 | contig 16279 bp, 3 predicted proteins | sample MunlanPumphouse3_FD_192504 | JGI IMG/M metagenome (GOLD analysis project Ga0265294, IMG submission 192504) | Groundwater microbial communities from a municipal landfill in Southern Ontario, Canada - Pumphouse #3 | ecosystem: Environmental > Aquatic > Deep subsurface > Groundwater | place...
CTCTTATGAAAATGCAATTGCTGTAGCCGATGTTGATGGCGATGGTTATGCGGAGATTTTTTATTCTGCTGTTAACGGCAATGTATATTGTATAGGGTATAATGCTGCTACTCATAATTATAATTCAACTCCGCGATGGACAAAACCTTATAGCGGTTTAAATACTTATTACAAAAGTCCGCAGCCTATCATTACAGATTATAATGGTGATGGTGTGCCGGAGCTTACTGTGTATGACAGAGTTTATAACGCTGTAAACGGTACACTTTTGTTAGATGCGAACTTTGCTTCTAAGTCGTGGAATTATGGCTGCGGTGCAATGTGTGCGACAAATAATGTGGCACCAAGCATGATGGCTGTCGGCGACCTTGATGGTGACGGCTATCCGGATTTGGCAGCCGGCAATATGTGCTACAAAGTTATCATCAGAAATCCTAACGGCACTGCAGGCAATGAGATGAAATTGTTGAGTACTGTTACGCTCAGCGGTCAAACAGGAGACGGCGCAACAGCTTTGGCAGATGTCGACTTGGACGGAAAACTTGATGTAATCGTGACACGCCGCTCTTCGGCAACACTCGCTAATCCGTTAGCAACTTCTGCTAATGCCACTGTTTTCGTGTGGAACCCTCGCGAAAGCAGAATTCTGAATACAAATAACGTCAACTTTTCTACAAATAACTCGCAAATGGGACCTTCTGTGCCTGTTATCGCCGATATTGATGGAGATATGTATCCGGAGATATGTATAGCGATGGCTGCTAATGTTCGTACATATAAATATGTTTCCGGAAATCTTAGCGCCGGCTGGACTTTGACAGCTCAAGGTAGTAACAACTATTTTTCCGGACTTACAGTCTTTGATTTCTATATGGATGAGCTGCCGGAAGTGATAGTCAGAAATGCTACCTCTCTTAAAGTTATTGACGGACGTAGAAATACGGAAATACAAAGCTATCCTATCAGCGGCGGTAATGCAAATCAATATCCTGTTGTTGCCGATATAGATAATGACGGCTCTTCGGAGATAATTGTTACAGGGAGTACAGGCAATGGCAATCGTGTTCACATCTTCTCAAGTAATCCTAAAGGACAATGGGCACCGGGACGTAAAGTTTGGAACAGCTTTGGATATAATGTGGTGAATATCAATGAAGATTTGACAATACCGCAATATCCGTTTAATCCTTCGTATGCTTTCACTGATCCGGATAATAATTTGCTTATCCGCCGCCCGTATAATGCTTACCTCTCGCAGGCAACAACAATAGACAGAAACGCAAAGCCGATTGTCGCCGCCGCAGACGCATCTTTTACTGCCGGACAACTTGATAATCTTTGTGACTCACTGATAATCAATCTTTCATATACTAATACCGGCAGCCGCACTCTGTTTGCTCCATTTGAAATTTCTGTTTATAAAGAATCTATACTGAAACAATTATTGTTGGTAAAAACTGTTAATGAAAATCTTGAAGTCGGTAGCACTTTGCATTTGAGTATAAATGTTTATGCTGAACAGTGGTCGAGTTATACTGTTTTTGGAAATCTGCAGATAGTGGTTAATTCTGATGGAAATGAAGTAGCAGGAATAGCACAGGATGGCAATCAGCAGGCAGAATGTAATATTGAAAATAATATTATTAATTTGGCATTTACCGGCTTTAATTTATCCTATGATACTTTATTTAATGATGTCGCTTGTAGTGGCGTTCCTTATGAAGAAAATGGCTTTAATCTTTCCGGAGAATTTATTTCGTCTATTACTCAACTTGATACTACGGTATATCTCTCCACCGTCCATAATTGCGACAGCATAGTTCGTCTTCAACTGACAGTTTATCCTGTCTACGATACTGCTCTTTACGACACAATTTGCTTCGGCGCAGGATATGATTTGAATGGCTTTAATATAAGTAGTAATGATATTCCTGAAGCCGGTGAATATAATTATACTTTAGATGATATCCAAAGTGTTCATGGCTGCGACAGCATAATTAACTTGGAACTTATTGTACATGAGGTCTATACGGAAGATTTGGAGGCTGATATATGTGCAGGAGCCGGCTATAATGCGTATGGTTTTGTGATAAGTAGTGATCAAACACAAGAGGCAGGTACTTATGAATATAATTTGGATAATTTGCAAAGTATTAACGGTTGCGACAGCACGGTGACACTGACATTGCGAGTTCACCCTGTTTATGATGAGGTTATAACAGCATCAATTTGCGAAGGAGAGAGTTATTTAGAGAACAACTTTACGTATACCACGCCGGCAGTAGGCTATTATGAGAGTACAAAAAATCTAACGACCGCACACGGCTGCGACAGCACAGTAAAGTTAGAGCTGACAGTCAATCGTGTTTATGATACATATCTGACAGATACGACCTGCGAGGGAGAGTTTTACAGCGGACACGGCTTCCATTTGGCGAATCTGAGTGCCGGCATATTAGACACAGTATCTCATAAAAACAGTGTTGCCGGTTGCGACAGTACTGTATATTTAGAGCTTATGGTGATGCCTCGTAAGATAACGGATTTATACGACACGGTATGTGCGGGTGAGTCATATCATGGTAATGGCTTCACTATTTATCAGGGACAGACACAGACAGCCGGCGACAAAGAATTTAGCCGCCACGAGGCGACGAGTTTTTACTGTGACAGTCTGATAAAGCTTCATTTGCGTGTTAATGAGACTTATTCGATAACCCATATAGATACGATATGTAAGAACATAGATTATTCGGGTTACGGCTTTGAGTTGTCGGCTTCCGAGCTGACAGCCGGCGAGGAGAATGTTCGAGTACATAATTATACAACCACACGTAACTGTGACAGTATCATAACGTTACGCTTGCAGGTGCTGAACTGCATCATATTGGTAGACGACAATATAGCGACTTATAACGGCGAGGCTGTAAGCATAGACGTACTTCCGAATGATACGATAGATGACTACTGTTCAACGACCTTGGCACCAGAGATAGCGATAGAGCCACTACACGGCACAGTTAGTTATACGGGTACCGAATATATATATACACCGGAGACAGGCTATTCCGGTGTAGACAGCATGCTTTATGTCGCATCGTGTCATGGTTTGACAGACAGTGCGTGGGTTTATTATCATGTTACCGGCTTGCCCGACAACGTAGATACGTCAGACTGCTATGTCACAGAACTGCCGTCCTGTTGGTCGATGCAGTCAGAAGGAGAGAGCAGCGGCACGTACTCGCATAACAGCATACCGCTCACGGGCGATGTTGATAATGATGGGAAGATAGAGATATTGGCGACCTCGTCAGATGGGAAGACCATATACTTTTTAGATGCGACAAGTCCGAGTTTGTCAGTGAAGTATACGATAGCTGTTAGAGATGGCAGCAGTTTTGGCAACGAGAGCTGCATCAGCCTCGGCGATGTAGACGGAGACGGCTATTCGGAGGTGTTCTATACGTTGAGTAACGGCAATGTTTATTGTATCGGCTATAATACAGTCAGCCATCAGTACGGGACATTAAGGTGGAGCGGGAGTTATAGAAGTTATAACTCATGGTATAAGAATCCGCAGCCGTTGCTTGGCGACATCAACGGAGATGGGCTACCGGAGTTGGTAGTTTATGATAAGATATATAATGCTGTCAGCGGGGCGTTGCTTGCAGACGGACGATTTGATTTGAAGGGCTGGAATTACGGAGCAGGTGCGATGCACGTTGGAGTAAACAGCAACAGTGTTAGCAGTGTGATGAGTATGGGCGATGTAGACCGAGACGGACATTTGGAGTTGGTGGCAGGTGATATGTGCTATAAAATAGATATAAACAATCCAAACGGAACAGCAGGCAACCGCATATATTTGTACAGCAGGAGCGAGGCAAGAGCCGGCATAGTCGGTGATGGAGCGACAACCTTGGCAGATATAGATAATGACGGATATTTGGATGTTATAGTTACACGCAGGCGTAATGCTACGAGGGACAATCCGGGACCAAGCAGCGGTTATGGAACAGTTTATGTGTGGAATCCGCGCAGCGGAGCAATACTACACACCAACAGCATCACGACCATAGTACTTCACGCGACTTATGGCGGACCGTCCGTAGCCACAGTGAGCGACATAGACGGCGATGGGTTGCCGGAGATAGTGTTAGTAGGACGTTACACGTTGACGGCGTACAAATATAATCCTACTTTACGAACGCTGAGTACATTATGGAATAAGTCAACCAACGATTTGTCGGGTTCGAGCGGTGTGAGTGCTTACGACTTTGACATGGACGGACAGGCGGAGCTTGTCTACAGGGACCAGACACATTTACGCATATTGTCCGGCATAAACGGTCATGATACGGCGAGCTACGAGCTTCATTCGGAGACGTATAACGAATATCCGGTCATCAGCGATGTAGATGGCGATGGGAGTGCAGAGATAATAGTCAGCGGCAGCCGACAGACAGGCGGCGTGGTGAAGCTGCATGTAATAGGTAGTAAACCGTCATATCAGTGGAGTGGTTGTCGCAGCGTATGGCATCAATATGTATATAACGGTGTCAACGTCAATGCAGATATGAGCATACCGCGTCAGGAGTTCAATCAGGGCGTGGTCATGCGAGCAGGAGCCATAGAGCGGCGTCCGTATAACAGCTGTCTTCAACAGTTGACTTATATAAATTCCGGCGGCATCGCCATGACATCGACCACAAATGTATCGATAACAATGAGCGGCACCGGTATAGAATACAGCTGTGATACAGTAAGTTTGAGTTTTGTCATCAATAATACGTCAGATAAAGAGTTGTATGGCGGCTATGGCTATACGTTCTATAAAGACAGTGTAGGTGGGTCAGTCATATCGACCGGTATTTTTGACGAGCCATTGTCCGGCGGCACAAACCGCAGTGTTAGAAAAGAGTTCAGCAATACTTATTTGCGTGATTATCTTCCGATTGACAGCATAGTTGTGAGCATCAACGACAAAGGCGTTGGAGCAGGGCAGTCGGGCGGCAGTCAGCCGGAGTGCGAGCTTGAAGACAACGGTCTGATATTGCCATTTTGGGGCATCTTAGACAGTTACGACTATACCATCCGCGACACGCTGTGTATGGGCAGCTTCTACGAAGGTTATAATTTTACGACCCCGGTCTTCGACCTGCCGCAGCATTATGAGGAAGCCCAGTATTTACAGAGTGTTTATGGTTGCGACAGTACAGTCCGCCTTGCGTTGGTGATAGTAGACTGCATGGAGCTGATAGACGACTATTATTCTACGTATAACGGCAAGGTAATAGATATGAGTCCCAAGGACAACGACATCATAGATGCATACTGTCAGAGTTCACGTCCGGTGCTGTTGCAGCCGCAACAACATGGCAGTACCCAGATAATAGGCAGCAACATAATCCGTTATACACCGGAGCCTGATTATGTCGGTTTAGACAGCATGCAGTATTCGCTGTTTTGCGGCGGAGTATATTACGACAGTGCGTGGATATATGTACGCACGTCATATCTTCCTGATAATGTGCTGAATCCGGAGTGCTATTCCGGAGCGAGCAGCGGCGGATTGAGAATAATAGAGTATTCCGGCAGCGAATATGAGAAGTATTCGAGTAAAGATTTGCCGTTGACAGGCGATGTTGACGGCGATGGAGAGATAGAGATATTGAGTGTATATCGCGAACTCAATGTGACGAAGCTTCATTTACTGTCATCATCGACAGGTGCGTTGAGCGAGAAGTACAGCATAGAGATACCGGCAGGCGAGCATTTGGGAATGAGCAACAGCGTGTTGCTGTCTGATGCGGACCGAGACGGCTATTCGGAGATATATTACAGCACAGAAGAAGGTCATGTTTATTGTATCAGCTATGATGAATTGCGAGGTCAATATTTGTCGGATCCTCGCTGGCGTGCTACCTATTTGGGCTATAACAGTCAGTATTATAACAGTCCGCAGCTTCAGATAACCGACTTTAACGGCGATGGGTTACCGGAGTTGGTGGTTTATGACAGAGTATATAATGCAGTAACAGGAGCCTTGTTATTAGACGGAGATTTTAAAAGTCGTGGGTGGACTTACGGTGTAGGTGGTTTGCAGCGTGTGATTGGGAATTCAGGTACGATAGCTGTCAATATGCCGGCAGTCGGCGATTTGGACGGCGATGGACTGCCGGAACTTTGCTGCGGCAATATGTCATATAAGATAACGATAACCAATACCGGCGGCGTACTTGGCAACAGCATCAGCCTGTATAAGGAGAGTAATATGAGAGAAGAAGTCGGCGATGGAGCGACAGCGTTGTGCGACATAGATTTGGACGGCGGCTTGGACGTTGTCGTAGTCAGACGCAGTGCGGCGACCGCAGGTAATCCGTTTGGCAGCGGCGGCACAGGAGTTTTATATATCTGGAACCCTCGGACAGGAGCAATTCTCAACGACAACCCCATAACGAATATACCGTTGTCATCAACCCAAGACGGGCCGTCAGTTCCGATGCTCGGCGACATAGACGGCGATGGCTATGTTGAGATAGTCATCAGCAGCGGCAGTAATATATATGCTTACGACTACGATGTGCCGAGCCGACAGTTGAGTGAGAAGTGGAGCAAGAGTGTGACGATGAGCGGAGCGATAGGCGTAACGATGTTCGACTTTACGATAGACGGTGTTCAGGAGCTGATATACAAAGATAACAGCGGAGTTTATGTTCTCAACGGCACAGACGGCAGTCAGCTATACAGGTATCCGTTATACAGCACCACCGGCGGCGAATATCCGGTAGTTGCGGATGTCAACGGCGATGGTAGCGCAGAGATAATAGTAGTCGGCAGTACAAATACTGGTGCAGCGAACAGCGGTGTTTATGTTTTAGGCAGCATCATCACAGGACAGTGGGGCGCAGCGCGTAGCGTATGGCATCAGTATTCGTATAGTGCGGTAAGCATCAACGAAGATATGACGGTGCCGAGCTATTCTTTTAATCAGTCGTATGTATTTGGGACAGGACGTCCGTATAACAATTATCTGTGCCAGCTTCCGATGCTGACACAAAACGGCGAGCCGTTTTATTCGATAGCCGATGCTATGATAACGAGTGGTGGCTTCGAGATAGAGTATTTGTGCGACAGCGTAAAGTTGACGATAACCTATCACAACATAGGCGACCGTCCTCTTTATGGCGGCTATTCGATCAGCCTTTATAAAAATAATTATAAAGGGACGTTGATGGACATCAAGACAATAGACGACAGATTGGATGTGTATGCTACATCGCATCAGACCTATTATTACACACCGGAAGCATGGGCAGAATATGAGCCTTTAACCAAGATAGTTGTAGCTGTTAATGATGGCGGGGATGGTGTAGGACAGAGCGGCGGCGAACAGCAGGAGTGCAATATAGTCAACAATATATCGGAGCAGCCATTTGGCGGCTTCCGTCGAACTTATGAGCGACATTATAATGATGTTGTCTGTCAGGGGAGTCGTTATTATCGTTACGGGTTCCTATATCCGTCAGACAGCACGATGAATGTCGGGCTATTGCATGGGGAGCAGCATTTGGCGACATCTCACGGCTGCGACAGCATCATCACCTTGGATTTGACGGTCAGCGAGGTTTATGATGATATAGAAGCGTTGACGGTATGCGGCGAGGATATTCCTTATTTGTGGGAAGGGATGTATTTGTCGGTCAACGGAACCTATCGCAAGAGTTATCATACGATAGCAGGTTGCGACAGCATAAAGAGGATATTTTTTGCAGTCGAGCCGTCATATTATTATTTGTCAGATACAGTAATCTGCGGCGGCGAATATTTAGATTGGCGAGGGCGGCGATATCGTACGAGTGTGGAGGTATACGACAGTCTTCAGACGACCGGCAGCGGGTGCGACAGTGTTTATCATCTGTCGCTGACGGTAAGTCCTCATTACAACATCACGGAGAGAGAAGATATATGCAGCGATGAGCTGCCGTATTATTGGCATAATCAGTTACTTACGGCGAGCGGCTATTATACGAGTGTCGGACAGAGTATTTACGGCTGTGATAGCAGCTATAATATTTATCTCACAGTATATCAGACTGCTGAGACTCATCTGTACGACACAATATGTCAGTATACGACTTATTCGAATTATGGCTTTGAGTACGGCATGTTCAATGCGGCGGGTAATTACGAGCTGCATAAGAAATTTGAGACGACAGAGCATTGCGACAGCACAGTGCATCTGCACCTGCACGTTAAGCCGACATATACGGAAAGCATTTATGACAGCATCTGCCAGAACGAAGTTTATTCGGGTTATGGTTTTTCGCTGCCGGCGGATACGACAGCGATTGTTGGAGAGCATACGTCACGGCTTTATTTGAGTTCCTCTAACGGCTGCGACAGTGTTGTACAGCTGAATTTGTATGTCAGAGAAGTCTATGATGAGCATAAATACGATACGATATGTCAGAACGATACTTATGCAGGTTATGGCTTTGAGATAGGTCAGAGCATCACGCAGACATCAGGGGATTATCAGACGAGTGTTATGAAATTGAGCATTGAGAGTTGTGACAGTTTGACGACCCTGCATTTGCATATCAATGCGGAACAAAATACGACATTGCATGATACAGTCTGCGAGGGAGATGTTTATGAGAACAACGGCTATTCCATCGGAGCCATACTAACAGGTAATGCCGGCGACTACACTTATTATCTTAACGAGACGACATCGGCAGGCTGTGACAGTACGGTGTTGCTTTATTTGCGTGTCAATGGAGTAGCAGAGACCGAGTTGTATGACGATGTTTGTCGCGGAGATAGCTATGGAGAATATGGTTTTTCGATACCGAGCGATAGCACAGCAACAGCGGGCATATATGAGAGCATCTTGTCATTGTCGACAGCGGAGCATTGTGACAGCACAGTTACGCTTCATCTTACGATACACAGCGAAGCGGAGACAGTTTTTGCCGATACGGTATGTCAGTTGGAGAGCTATGCCAATTACGGTTTTATAGTTCCGGGCGACAGCACGCAGCAGTGTGGTCTGTATACAGAGATACACGAATACGAGACGGTAGACGGCTGTGACAGCACCGTTTATCTGAAGTTGCAGGTCGAGCCAGTCTACAATTATACGGTTTACGACACGGTATGTGCAGGCGAGGCATACAGCGGTTATAATTTTTATTTGTCAGGAGATCAGACACAGCTGCCTGGTGTCATCAACAGAGAGGTTAATTTAGAGACGTTGCGAGGCTGCGACAGCACGGTGAAGTTGGAGCTGACGGTAGCACCGAACTTTGACATCTATCAGCAGCAGTCGGTATGCGAGACGGAGCTTCCATATATCTGGCACGACATAGAATGTTCGGCAGCAGGCATATACTATGATGAAAACTTGAGTGTGTCGGGCTGCGACAGCACCTATACGCTACAGTTGAATGTAGGTACATCGACAGAGGCGGATTTGCCAGTTACGGCATGCAGCAACGAGCTGCCGTATATCTATAACGGCGTACCGCATTATATATCAGGAGTTTATACCTATTATTATGCATCAATGTACGGCTGCGACAGCGTTGTACATCTTTATCTGAGCATCAGTCATGATTATACGGTAACTCTTTACGACAGCATTTGCGAAGGTGATACCTATTATAATTATAACTTCTATTATCCGATTGACAGCACGAACATACCGGGTACTCATATCGGGGTACAAAATAACATTAGTAATTCAGGCTGCGACAGTATAGTAACACTTTATTTGGAGGTCATTCCTGATGAGCATGTCATTATAGAAGACAGTGTATGTCAGGGATATGCGTACAGTGGCTATGGTTTTGCATTGCCGTCCGGTTCAACGCAGATACCCGGCACGATAGTCCGTCAGATGATGTACAACAGTGTATATGGCTGTGACAGTTTGGTAGTGTTGCATTTGGATGTTAAGCCGAGCGTTTATACGGAACTTTATGGCGATGTTTGTCGTGGCGAAGGCTACGAAGGCAATGGATTTGTGATACCGGGTGACAGCACGACACAGGCAGGACTTTACGAGACAAGTCAGACGTATACAAGTGCGGTCAGCGGTTGCGACAGCATAGTTAGCTTGCATCTGACAGTACATCCGGATTATCATAGCTGGATAACAACCAATGTATGTCAAGGTGAAGGCTTTGTGGGCTATGGCTTTAATGTTCCTGCAGACAGCTTGGAAGGAAAGACAGAGTATGTGGAAAGTTATGAGTATGAGAGCATTTACGGTTGTGACAGCGTTAGAAGTCTGCAACTGTATGTTCGTGAGAGTTATGCGATATATATAGAGCGTACTATATGTGCGGGAGACGGCTACGAAGGCGAAGGTTTTGAGCTTAGTGCGGGAGAGACATCGTCAGCGGGCTATTATGAATATGAACATCTGTACCAAAGTCAGTACAATTGTGACAGTCTGATGGTTTTACAGCTGACCATAAATCCTGTATCCGGAGTAACGCAGATTAATGTTGGCATAGAGACGAACCTCTGCACTGGAGATGCGTATGCCGACAACGGCTTTAACGTCAGCGGCGAAGAAACACTGTTGCCTGGTGTCTGGGAATATTACCGGACGGAGCATAATGTCTACGGCTGTGACAGTCTTATCATGATAGAGCTTACGATAGAGGGCGAGCCGTTGACGATAGGCGAGATATACGGCGACTTTAGCGGGACGTTGTATGACGAGACAAGTGGCGGCGTATTCGAGTACAGCATAGACAGCATAGCGAATGCGGATTATTATCTGTGGGAGTTGACGGGTGCGCCGTGGTATATAGAACATGACAGCTCGTTATGGTGTACTGTATATGTACGCACGCGAGACGATGGCGAGTTGACGGTACGTGCAGTTAACGAGTGTGGTGAGAGCAGTTACAGCAGGACGTTGTCGGTATATGCGACAGGCATATCTGAAGGCGAAGGCTCTGTAGTAGAGCTGTATCCGAATCCTTCGAGCGACATGGTAACGTTGTACATGCGTGGCATAGAAGGCGAAGTCGACATCATCATCCGAGATGTGGCGTTGAAGGTCGTTGATGTTTACGACTACGAGGCTTCAAACAAAGAAAGCAAGTTTGTGTACAGCGTCAAAGGATACAGCAGCGGCGTATATTATGTCAGCGTGCGTAGTGGAAATATCACGGTGATAAAGAAGATGGTGGTGCAGCGGTAGGGTGGAACGTGTAATCGTTTAACAATAACTTCCTATTACAGACTCTGTAAGGTTGCAATAGAACGCGGATAACGCAGATGCTTTCGCAACGCTGATGAATCTACCTTTTATAAATTTTATAACAAAATTAATCTAATTTAAAATAAAAATTGTACCTTTGAAAACTGATTTAATCAACCGTGTTCAAATAACCGCTGATATGGTTTGTGCTGACAACGGATAAATATTTTTTAATAATATTAAAGGAGAAACTATATGAAAATTTCTGCAATAAATTCATCTTTAAAGTTGAATAATCAATCATTTGAGAGAAAAAAATCGAAAGAAACAAATCCACTGTTAAATGACAAAAAGGTAAAAGTACCGTCAAATGTGTTATATGCAATGAAAATGATGGCTCTTGCAGGAATGATGTCAACAGTCGCAATGAACACGAGTTGCGATAAGAGTGCTTATGATGATCCGATGACTAACCCCACAGAAATAAGAGGCGGAGGAGTTTATGACCCACTTCCGGGAGTAATCGGACCTGCCGTCGGAAATGAGGATTTCACAAAAAGTCCTGTTCAAAATTCAATGTGGTCAATGATTTCAACTCTTGAATTGTTTTCTTCTCCTTATGAAGGAGATAAAAATCCAAAATCTTATTCTCTCGAAGCAGGCGATATCAAAAAATTTGATTTGCATGATGATGTGGGACAACGTACCGAATATTACACTTTCAATGAAGACGAATCGACACCGGACACTTCCGTATATTATATTCAAAAAATCTATGATGACGGGACTTAAGGCACGCCTCAAAGACGAACCCTTTCAATGTATAATGATAATACAATTCACACAAAAGATGAATATTTTTCAGATGATACATGGGGGTGTTCAGGCGAAACTTTGTATGAAAACTGTCAAAACGAAATAAAAGTTTATCACAAAACTCCATTGGGCGAAGAATTTCACTACAATCTAAGCTATTTAAAAGACACCCCAAACTCAGTATTTGTGCAATATCCTCAAGGAAGCACAAATTTATATTCAAACGTTAATATAAATTACGTTAAAGAAGATTAAAGCCAAGAAATTGCAAAATCAAGCCTGCCTTATTGCATTTCTTCATAATTACGGATTGTGAAATGTTGCGTATTTCTATGACTTCTTAAACTAAATATGTTGTAATTCAATGTTTTATAAACATCTGTGGATAAAACAGAACGCGGATGATGCAGATGCTTTGCAACGCTGATGAACAAAATCAGTGCTTGTAAATCCGCAGCATCAGTGTCCCCAAATGCGGACATCAATAATTTCCCGTAATACAAATATTCAACAGAAAAATTAAAAATTCGCATTAAATTTTCATTTATTAGCAGAAAAACATACCGGCTTAGGCTGTCATACAATTAATTTTTATCTTTTAATTGTTTGATATTCAGCTTGAAAAAAAATAAGAAAAAAATAATCGAAAAACAGTTGCAATTTTGAAAAAAGTATTATCTTTGCAGCGTAATCAGGGGTTGATATTCAGCTGATGATTGACAAGGTTCGGTAGTTCAGTTTGGTTAGAATACCTGCCTGTCACGCAGGGGGTCGCGAGTTCGAGCCTCGTCCGGACCGCCAAATACAAAAAAGAAAGTTAATGGTCAAGTTAATACTTGACCATTTTTTTTTCATCACTATCAATCACTATAAAAAGTTTAGAAAAATACCTAAATGTAGGGATTGCACAACACTTTATTTAGCCATACTTTTGCAAAATCAAATTTGTATTATGTCTGAGTTATTGAAAACATTAGCGGATGTGCCTACTAAAAGTCGTTGCGTGATTGTGAAAGTCCACGGGCATGGTGGCTTCCGACATAGAATACTTGAAATGGGATTCGTTAAAGGCGAAACTATCACTGTTATTAAGAATGCGCCTCTGATGGACCCTATAGAATATGAAATCATGGGTAGTCACGTCTCTTTAAGACGTAGTGAAGCCGCAAATATAGAAGTTGTACCTTTTGATGAAATGGCTGAAAATGTCAAATCTTTTAATGGTACTATAGAAGAACTTGTTGCTAATGAGGTGGATAGATGCTCTAAAGAGATAACAGTCGCCTTAGTCGGCAATCCTAACTGCGGCAAAACATCTTTTTTTAATCATGCTACCGGTTTGCACGAAAAAGTCGGAAATTATGGTGGTGTCACTGTCGACTATAAAGTAGGTATCTTCCATGCTAACGGCTATACTATAAACCTTGTGGATTTACCCGGCACCTATTCTTTAACGGAATATTCACCGGAAGAGCTTTATGTGCGCAAATATCTTACGGAAAAACACCCTGATGTCATCTTAAATATCGTTGATGCAAGTAATCTCGAAAGAAATCTTTTTTTGACTACTCAACTTATTGACCAGAATCCGCGTATGGTGATGGCGTTGAACATGTACGACGAACTCGAAGCCTCCGGCGATAAACTTGATTATCATAGCTTGGCTAAAATGTTGGGATTTCCAATAGTGCCTACCATTTCTAAAACAGGTAAGGGGCTTGATGATGTGTTGAACAATATTATAAAAGTGTATGAAGATGTTAGCGGTATTACTAAACATATTCATATTAATTATGGCGAAGATGTCGAAAAATCTATTGCTGCTATCAAAGTTTTGCTGGAACATAACGAGTCAATCCATGATTTGTACCATGAACGCTACATTGCGCTGAAACTTATTGAAAATGATAGCGTTATGCAGTCTGAGATGTCTACTCTCGCTAATTATGAAGATATTAAAGCTCTCGCTACCAAGTGCAGAAATCATATTGAAAAATCTTATAATGATGATATAACAAGTGTTATATCCGACTTGAAATACGGCTTTATCCGTGGTGCTTTGAACGAAACTTTATTGCATAGCAAAGCCGATAAAAAAAGGCTCGCTTATGCTTTAGATACGGTTCTCACTAATCGCTGGTTAGGATTTCCTGTTTTGCTGCTGTTCTTGTGGCTGATGTTTGAGGCTACTTTTATACTTGGCGCTTATCCACAGCAGTGGCTCGAATTTGGCATTGAAAAACTTGGTAATTTTGTTGGAAATATTATGCCCGCAGGAATCTTGAACGACTTGGTCGTTGATGGCATTATCGCCGGCGTTGGCGGCGTATTGGTGTTTCTCCCTAATATATTGATATTGTTTTTATTTATATCGATACTTGAAGATACAGGCTACATGGCGCGCGCCGCTTTTATCATGGATAAACTTATGCACCGCATAGGCTTGCACGGCAAGTCTTTTATCCCTTATCTGATAGGCTTCGGATGTAGCGTGCCCGCAATTATGGCTACACGTACCCTCGAAAATCGTAAAGATAGAATTTTGACTATACTTACAATACCGTTTATGTCTTGCTCCGCACGACTGCCGGTGTACGTCTTGTTCGTCTCTGCTTTCTTTGATAAACATAAGGCTTTGGTTCTGATGAGCTTATATATCATAGGTGTAATCGTGGCAGCACTGACATCTTTGCTGCTAAATAAAACCGTGTTTAAAAATTCTTCAGACCAGTTTGTGATGGAACTGCCGCCTTACAGAAAACCAATATGGCGCAATACTTTGTTGCACATGTGGACGAAAACAGAGATGTATCTTAAAAAAATGGCTACTGTCATACTCGTCGCTTCTATTATTATTTGGGTGTTAGGCTATTTTCCGAGACCAAAAGTCGAAATGACTGCAAGTCAACAAGCCGAAAATTCTTATATCGGACGTATAGGACATGCAATTGAACCGGCTGTGAAGCCACTTGGCTTCGACTGGAAAATGGGTGTCAGCATACTTTCCGGATTCGCTGCTAAAGAAATCATAGTATCTTCTATGGGTATACTTTATGATGCTGATAGTCAAGATGCTGCAAATGAAACATCTTTGATAGAATGTCTTAAAATGCAAAAAGATGAGCAGGGTAATACCTTCTTTACACCGTTAAGAGCTTATGCCTTCCTGATATTTGTCTTGCTGTATTTTCCATGTATAGCATCTCTTACAGCTATAAAACGAGAAGCCGGCTTTAAGTGGATGACGTTTTTTGTTGTATATACTACGGCAGTCGCTTGGATAGCAGCCTTTGCCATATTCCAGATAGGCTCTCTGTTTTAATCGAAATTTAATATTTATTTTTATAACAGCCATGATGATGAAGCCTTTGCCATAGCGAAGGCTTCTGTTTTTTTTATACTTAATAAAATTGTCAAGACAGTATAAATAACATGTTTTTATTTTTATCTTTGCAGAATTAATTATGCTTTATTTTATCTAATAATTTGTCTGTAATAATAAAGTGCCATGTCTGATGATGTATTGGAAAAATTGAAAATTTTGACCGAATCTGCTAAGTACGATGTCTCGTGTTCTTCGAGCGGCACCGTGCGTAAAAATGTAGATGGCGGACTCGGAAATACTGTTGGTGGCATAGGCATTTGTCACAGCTTTGCCGAAGACGGCAGGTGCATTTCACTGCTTAAAGTCATGCTCACAAATTATTGTATCTACGATTGCGCTTATTGCATTAATCGTACAAGTAATGACATCAAACGCGCTACTTTTTCCGTGTCGGAATTAGTGGAGCTGACATTGGAGTTTTACAGACGTAATTATATAGAAGGATTGTTTTTGAGTTCCGGTGTGGTACGTAATCCCGACTACACAATGGAGCGTTTGGTGAGAGTGGCTAAGGATTTGCGCACAAAACGCTTTAATGGATATATTCACTTGAAAAGTATCCCCGGCGCAAGTCAACAGCTCGTAAATGAAGCCGGTCTTTATGCTGATAGAATGAGTGTTAACATAGAGATTCCTAATGAGACAAGCCTGAAATTGTTAGCTCCCGACAAGAGCTTTGAGAGCGTGTTTCAGCCTATGAAGTTCATTAATATGGGCGTTATAGAAAGTATTGAAGAACGTAAAAAACATCGCTCGGCACCACGCTTTGTGCCGGCAGGTCAAAGTACCCAAATGATAGTTGGCGCTACTAAAGAAACCGATAAAGACATTTTGTTCTTTTCTTCGGCTTTGTA
>Ga0265294_10004994_pt1 | contig 16278 bp, 15 predicted proteins | sample MunlanPumphouse3_FD_192504 | JGI IMG/M metagenome (GOLD analysis project Ga0265294, IMG submission 192504) | Groundwater microbial communities from a municipal landfill in Southern Ontario, Canada - Pumphouse #3 | ecosystem: Environmental > Aquatic > Deep subsurface > Groundwater | place...
TCATTTAATATTGCCAGATACAACAAGTAAAAGAGACCATCAATCCCCCCCCTATGGGTTCTATCGTAAAACCCTCGATTTCCTTTCCTATATCTGTATTTATCGTATTTAGCCAATAAGTCGTTCCTTGCAACACTCCTGTTGTAAGAGAGATGTGGATTAGATTACAGAAATAGTTAACCAGTTCTGTTACATACTTCACATACATGTGATTATCACGAGCATATTGTGTCCTATTTTATTATGACACAAATATGTTTGAGTAGCCATCATAAAAATTACTAACATAATGCTAAACAGAATTATAAAATATTTTCTCAACAACCAATTAGTAACCATTTTATTTTTGGTTCTTTTAGTTGCCTGGGGGTTATCAACAGCACCTTTTAATTGGGATGAGGGCATTTTGCCAAGAGATCCGGTTCCTGTAGATGCGATCCCTGACATAGGCGAAAACCAGCAAATTGTTTTTACCGAGTGGTTAGGACGATCGCCACAGGATATTGAAGATCAGGTATCTTATCCGCTCACCACTTATCTCTTAGGTATCCCGGGTGTAAAATCAATCCGCAGTTCATCAATTTTTGGCTTTTCCAGCATCTTCATTATTTTTTCGGAAGATGTTGAATTTTACTGGTCGCGATCGCGCATATTGGAAAAACTGAGTTCATTACCTTCCGGGTTGCTACCCGAAGGGGTGAAGCCCGCGCTCGGCCCTGATGCCACTGCTCTGGGGCAGGTATTCTGGTACACCATTGAGGGTCGTGACAAAGAGGGGAATCCCACCGGAGGATGGGATTTACATGAGATACGTACTGTACAGGATTTTTACGTAAAATATGGGCTGAATGCTACAGAAGGCGTTTCGGAGGTGGCTTCCATTGGCGGGTTTGTGCAAGAATACCAGGTTGATGTAAACCCCGATGCACTGAAAGCATACAACATACCGCTGCACAAAGTGATGGAGGCGGTACAAAAATCGAACAGAGACGTAGGTGCCAAGACGATCGAGATAAACCAAGCCGAATACCTTGTGAGGGGATTGGGTTATGTCAAAAATGTGGAAGACATTGAAAAAGCTGTAGTAGCCGTTCAGGATAATGTGCCTATTCGCATTAAGGATATTGGCGTGGTTTCGTTGGGACCTGCTACCCGAAGGGGTGCTTTGGACAAAGATGGCGCAGAGGTAGTTGGTGGAGTGGTTGTAGCACGATTTGGCGCTAACCCGTTGCAGGTTATCAATAACGTAAAAGATAAGATCAAAGAAATATCTCCGGGGCTCCCAAAAAAAACGTTAGACAACGGGGTAGAAAGTCAATTAACCATTGTGCCATTCTACGACCGTTCGGGTCTCATCTATGAAACCCTTGGAACATTGGAAGAAGCAATTTCGCTTCAGATTCTGATTGTTATTCTGGTGGTCATTGTTATGGTGTACAACTTAAGAGCATCTTTTTTGATCTCTAGTTTATTGCCCATTGCAGTACTGATGGTTTTTATTGCCATGCGCTACTTCCATGTTGATGCCAACATTGTGGCTTTATCGGGTATTGCCATTGCCATTGGTACAATGGTTGATCTGGGAGTAATTCTATCCGAAAACATTATTAAACATATCGATGATGCTCCCCCAGGACAGCAACTCAAAACCACCATTTATAACGGGGCGTCCGAAGTTAGTTCTGCAATACTCACTGCGGTTTCAACCACCATTGTGAGTTTTATCCCTGTGTTTACCATGCAGGCTGCCGAAGGCAAACTATTCGGCCCATTAGCATTTACCAAAACTTTTGCACTGATTGCTGCACTTATGGTTTCATTAATAATTATGCCCACCTTGGCGTATTGGTTCTTTGGTGTGAAAATTAAAAATGAAAAGATTAAGAAGTGGTTGAATGTTGCACTGATTCCAATTGGAATTGGAGTTCTTTTTGCTGGACATACATGGGCAGGATTGATTTTGCTAGCGTTTGGCATTGTCGGTGTGGTGAAAGAATATGGTGTAGAACGCTTTGGTATTATTAAAGCAGAAAAAGGTGGAAAATCTGATTCAACCGTACAACAACGAATGCAATCATTTGCCTTATGGCTGCTGGCGTATGCTGAGGTAATAATTGTAGTGATTGGTGTTATTTGGTTACTGGCTAAATATTGGCTCCCGTTGGGACCTGCCAAGAGTCTGGTGATAAATGTACTGTTCGTTGCACTGCTCGTTATAATTATCTTAGGGTTTTTCATCATCCTTGAGTATTTTTATAAATCGATACTCCGTTGGTGTCTAAATCATAAAGTTGCATTCCTTTTGATACCTTCTTTTTTAATTCTTTTCGGCGCAATCACTTGGATGGGATTCAACAATATGTTTGGTTTTGTGGCCAAAGGCTTCGACACGGTAGGGTGGAATGTACGTACCACCAAACTGTGGTCAGGATTAAGCCACAGCTTCCCCGCTATTGGCAAAGAATTCATGCCCTCACTCAATGAAGGAAGTTTTCTGCTTATGCCTACTTCCATGCCTCATTCAGGTTTTGAATACAACCGGAAAGTTCTGGGGCAATTGGATATGTTGTTGACCAACATCCCCGAAGTTGAACTTACGGTAGGAAAATTAGGGCGGGTAGAGTCCGCACTCGACCCGGCACCCATCTCGATGTATGAAAACGTTATTAATTACCGGCCAGAATATATGCTCAACAAAAATGGGCATAGGGTAAGGTTCAAAGTGGATAAAGATGACAGGTTCATATTAAACAATGGAGATACGCTTACCCATAAAGAGGCGTTACAAAGTGGGGTAACCTATCAGGAATTGATACCGGATACCAAAGGGAGTTACTATCGCAACTGGCGCCAGGAGATCAAATCGCCTGATGATATTTGGGATGAAATTGTAAAAGTAACAAAAATACCGGGGGTAACATCGGCGCCTAAACTGCAGCCCATTGAAACCCGTATGGTTATGCTCCAAACAGGAATGCGTGCTCCAATGGGGATTAAAGTATATGGTCCCAACCTAAGTAGCATCGAAGATTTTGGAATGCAACTGGAGGATATTTTGAAAGATGTGCCTTCTGTAAAAGCTGAGGCTGTATTTGCTGACCGAATTGTTGGAAAACCTTATCTACATCTGAATATTAATCGTGATGAAATTTCTCGTTATGGATTGAATATTGAAGATGTGCAACAAACCATCGAAACAGCCATCGGAGGAATGAAAATTACTTCTACGGTTGAAGGTCGTGAGCGTTTCCCTGTGAGGGTACGTTATCCTCGTGAATTGAGGGACAATCCCGAATCGCTGGGTAAAATACTGATTCCTACACCAACTGGTGCTCAGATACCTATCTCTCAAATTGTCGATTTTGAATATGTTAGAGGACCACAAGCCATTAAAAGTGAGGAGACTTTCTTGGTGGGCTATGTGTTGTTTGACAAACGTGAAGGCTTTTCTGAAGGAGCTGTAGTAGATGATGCACAGAAAATGATACAAGCCCGTATTGATTCGGGTGATTTAAACGTACCATCTGGAGTCAGTTACAAATTTTCTGGTAGTTATGAGAACCAAGTGAGGGCAGAAAAACGTCTCTCTATCATTGTACCACTGGTTTTGATTATTGTATTTCTAATTCTCTACTTCCAGTTTAAGTCGGTCACTACTTCCCTGATGGTTTTTACCGGCATTGCAATGGCCTTTAGTGGAGGTTTTATGATGATATGGCTCTACGGTCAGGGCTGGTTTGTGGATTTCTCCATTTTTGGCACTAACATGCGCGAATTGTTCCAAATGCACACTATCAATCTAAGTGTAGCAGTTTGGGTAGGCTTTATTGCGCTCTTTGGAATTGCTACCGACGATGGAGTTTTGATGGCTACTTATCTTGATCAGAGTTTCGCTCGGAATAAAACCGATAACTTGAAAGGTATAAGAGCAGCTGTGGTCGAAGCGGGTTATCGTAGAATCAAACCTGCAGCTATGACCTCGGCAACAACCATTATTGCATTGCTACCCATACTTACTTCTACTGGGCGAGGTGCTGATATTATGATTCCCATGGCCATTCCGGCATTTGGAGGGATGATTTTTGCAGCAGTTACCTACTTTATTGTACCGGTACTATATAGCCTACGCGAAGAAAGAAAACTAAAAAAGTTACAATCATGAAGTTTATTATAAATATCATTTTCCTGCTGATGCTTGGAATTACAACGGGACAGGCCCAAACGCTGGATGAATACTTTCGTACAGCAGCCGAAAACAATCCCGGCTTGCAGTCAAAGTATAAGGAGTTTGAAGCTGCACTCCAAAAAGTGCCACAGGTGAGTTCATTGCCCGACCCAACTTTTTCTTTTAGTTATTTTTTTCCTAAAATGGGTGCTCAAAGTGCAATGTTTTCACTCACGCAGATGTTCCCATGGTTTGGGACGCTGAAAGCGCAGGGAAATGCAGCTGCTTTAATGGCAGAGGCCCGATACCATTCATTTCTTGATGCACGAAACCAACTATATTATGAGGTTTCGGCGGCTTACTATCCGTTGTATGAACTGGACCGTTGGAAACAGATTGAACAGGAAAACATTGACATTCTGCAGTCGTATAAAACCATTGCCAATTCCAAGTTTAAAAACGGTGTAGCACCTATGGTGGATGTGTTGCGGGTAGATATTATGCTGAAAGATGCAGTCACCAACCTCAGTATTCTTGAAAAGAAGGAAAAGGCGTTGCTGACTACTTTTAACAAACTGCTTGACAGAGACATTACAGAAGAGGTAATAATTAATGATTCACTGAATGTAGAATATCTTCTGGACAGTTTTCATACAGATTCCTTGCTGGCCAATAATCCAATGTTAAACTCGTTGGATTTGAAAGTAAAGGCCAGCGAAGCCAACGAAATAGCGGCACAAAAACAGGGCCTACCAAAACTGGGTGTTGGGTTAGATTATGCAATTATGGATAATGGAAAAAACATACTGATGCCAATGGTTTCAGTGTCCATCCCCATTTTTAGGAAAAAGTACAAAGCTGCTGAAAGAGAGGCACAACTGATGCAAGAAAGTTATTCACTTCAAAAAGACGAAATTGTCAATTCACTTACTTCAAATTATGAAATGACTTGGTTTCAAATTCAACAGCAGAAGGAGCTGATCGACCTGTATGAACAGCAAACTCAGCAAACTAATCAATCGCTAAACCTTTTGTTTAGCGCTTACAGCAATTCTGGAAAAGACTTTGAAGAAGTGTTGCGCATGCAACAGCAATTGCTGAAATATGAAAGAATGAAAGCCACGGCAGAAGTAGAATATCAGACAGCATTGGCCAAACTAGATTACATCACTGCAAAACATATAGGTAAATGAAAACAAATACAAAAACAATATTAATAGTTCTTTCAACGCTAACAATAGGTTTATTGTTGGGCTGGTTGATTTTTGGAGGTACGAGTGATAATACCAAGGACGAACTTCAGATAGAAAACCATGAGGTAGGAGACGAGACAATTTGGACCTGCTCTATGCACCCTCAAATCCGTCAAAACGAACCTGGCGATTGCCCCATTTGCGGAATGGATTTAATACCGTTGGAAGATAATAAGAACGACGATATAAACCCGATGGCGATAAGTATGTCGCCAACAGCCATGCAATTGGGCAATGTTCAAACAGCGGTTGTGGGTACAATGGATCAGGTAAAACATGTACGGTTAAATGGTAAAATAGAGGAAGATGAACGGTTGGTTTTCTCCCAATCATCACACGTTCCGGGAAGGATTGAGAACCTCATGGTCAATTTCACAGGAGACTATGTAAAAAAAGGCCAGGTGATAGCATCGGTATATTCACCTGGTTTAGTAACCGCACAGGAAGAGTTGTACGAAGCGCAAAAAGTGAAAGATACGCAACCACAGCTTTTCAATGCAGCCAAAGAAAAATTGAAAACTTGGAAATTGACGAATGCCCAGATTGAACAGATGTTACAGTCGGGAACCACTGAGGAGACTTTCGATATCCAGTCAGATGTATCGGGTTATGTCATCCAAAAAAAGGTCAATCCCGGCGATTACGTTCAAAAAGGGGAAACTATTTATGAAATAGCCGACCTTTCTAGAGTTTGGGTGCTTTTTGATCTCTATGAATCGGACATGGGGTGGATAAAAAAAGGCGATAAAGTTGATTATACTGTTGCTTCTCTTCCGGGTGAAACATTTACAGGTACAATTTCCTTTATCGATCCGATAATTGATCCGAGAACAAGAGTGGCAAAAGCGAGGGTAGCAACTGCGAACTCCGGTTTGAAGTTGAAGCCCGAAATGTTTGTTTCCGGGATTGTTGAGGCAGAGTTGCAAAAAAAATCTGATGCGGTTGTTGTTCCAAAATCTGCTGTGATGTGGACTGGTCAACGGTCGGTTGTGTATGTAAAGTCTATTACTGACCAAGGTGTTAATTTTATAATGCGAGAGGTAACGCTAGGGCCTGCATTGGGCGAAAGTTTTGTAATAGAAGATGGGTTAGTGAGAGGCGAAGAGATAGCAGTAAACGGCACATTCAGTATTGATGCAGCCGCTCAGCTTGCCGGAAAGCCAAGCATGATGAACCCCGATGGTGGTCCGGCCATGACCGGGCATAACCATGGAGGCATGAAGATGTCTGCAGCGGATGAGGGTGCTGCCTCAAGTAGGTCGGCTTCAAGTGAGGCTCATACCAAAACCGATCCTTCATTCAAAGCGCAACTTACAAAAGTGTACAACGATTATCTGGATATGAAAAATGCTTTTGTGGCTACCGATGCAAAAAAAGTGGCCAACGAAGCAAAAGATGTAATCGCGGCTTTAAAATCGGTGGATATGAGTTTGCTGAAGGACGACGCACACATGATGTGGATGGATCAATTAGAGACATTGAATAGTACGATCAATACAATAAACAGATCGGCTGATATCAATAAGCAACGTCAGGAGTTTGCTCGGTTTAACCTCGTATTCTACAAAAGCTTAAAAATGTTCGGTTTGGAAGAGGTGACCGCTTACTACCAATACTGTCCCATGGCCAACAACAACCAAGGTGCCTATTGGTTGAGCGAAACCAAAGATATACGCAATCCTTATTTTGGAAAGGATATGCTTGATTGCGGAGAGACCAAGGAGAAAATTTCTGGAAACTAAAAAGGATAGGACAAAATGATGTAACTCTTTTTATAAATTTTGTAATAATTGATAGTCAACAATTTATTAAATTTATTCTTGAAAAAAGATAATAAGATCTCCGGAACATTTTGTTCCGAGATCTTATTCCAAAAATGAATAAAGAAAGGAGTGTGTTATGCTTAAAATTTTAATTCTATCAGCTATTCTGGTTGCCTTCGCTATATTGGCACTAGGGGTTAAGATTCTTTTTGATAAAGATGCGGAATTCATCCGCTATTCGTGTGCAGGTGAAAACGAAGATTTTAATGATGTAGACGGTTGTGCCGGTTGCGAAATAAAAGAATTGGCAAACTGTACTGAAAATGGAAAAAAATAAAAACAAGTCAGGAGATGAGAATTTGAGGCTGAGTTTGGTTTTTCTTCCGGTGTTCAACTTTAGTCTTCTGACAAAAAAATAAAAATTATGAAACTAATAAAAGCCTATATTCGACACAGAAAATTGGAAGAGGTGTACAATGCGTTAAGAAGTGCAGGTTATTGTTGTATGACCTTCGCAGAGTGTGAAGGGACAGGACAATATTCCGACCACGAAAAACAGCATATCAGTCATAAATATCCGTTTTCAGAGGCCTACCGGGTAATTAAACTGGAAATACTGGCAGCACAAGAAGATGTGGATCCGGTCGTTGCAATCATTCGTAAAAGTGGACGGACAGGGTATCGTGGGGATGGGATGATTATCATTTCGTCGGTTGACGAGGTCTATAAAGTGAGAACCAATGAAAAAGGAATTCTTGTGATTTGAACAGTGATGCTTTAGTTGCTATTTATAATAGAACCGAACACCAAAACGAATATTTTTTGTTGACCGACAGGATAAAAATGCTCAAACAGTTGAGTCACGGAAGTTAAAGAAGATGGATACGGTTGTTGATTTGCGCAGTGACGCAGGCTTAAATTTAAAAACAAAACTTTAAAATCAGGAAAATGAAAATAAAAAACAGATTTCTACAATTAGGAACCCTCTTTATTTTACTCATTGTTGCAGCATGCAGCGGAGGTGAAAAAAAAGATTCGGGTAACCAGACAGATGGATCGGAAGTATTGCAAGGTGTGCAACAAAATAAAAATACAACCGGCATGCACAGGCAGCACAACAATCTGGCTGATAATTTTGCCAATAATGATATTGTTATACTCGACGAGGTTTACAGGGTGAATGAACAAACTAAGGCAGAACTCGAAGAAGTAATTGAGGCCTATTTACTCTTAAAAGACGCTCTGAAGGACGACAATATTGTTTCTGCAGACAAAGCAACTGATTTAATGCTAAAAAAAATCAAAGAAGTTAAATCAGAGAAGCTGGATGGCAAGGGACAAAATGCATGGGAAAACCATATCAGTTTATATGATGACAAACTGCAAGAGATGCAACATGTAAAAGGGCTGGAAGAGAAACGTTCCTATTTCAGTCATATTTCTGAAATCATGTATTGCACCATCAAAAGCTTTGGATTAAAAGAAGGTGATTTATTTGCCATTTACTGTCCAATGGCTTTCGATGGCAAAGGAGCGTACTGGATAAGCGAGACTAAAGAAATCCAGAATCCGTATATGGGAGTTAAAATGCCAACCTGTGGTAAAATTAAAGAAGAGTTATAAACAATTTAAAATGTAAAAAAATGAAAAAAACAATTATTTTGCTCAGTCTAGCTTTAGTAAGCTTAGGAGCATTTGCACAACACGACCATTCAATGATGAACAACAAAAGCATGGATCAATCTTCAGTTAAGGTAGAGCGCTCCCAATCAGCATCTGCTATAATCGATAACTATTTGGCATTAAAAGATGCACTGGCCCGGGACGATAGTAAAAATGCGGCAGGTTTCGGTAAAAAGCTGTTCGATAACTTTTCTAAATTCAACCTTCCGGAGCAAGTAAAGCAACAACAAAAAGAAGTAGCTAAAATTATAGAAGATGCATCGGAACATGCTGAATACATTTCCAAAAACAGCGATAAAATAGGTCACCAAAGGGAACACTTTGAACATTTAAGCAAGGATATTAAAGCCCTGGTAATCATCACTGGTTCCGATAGAACACTATATCAGGCTTTTTGCCCGATGTATAACAACAATGAAGGTGGGGTATGGTTGAGCACATCTAAAGAGATTCGCAATCCCTATTTCGGAAGTAAAATGTTGAAGTGTGGTAGTGTTCAACAAAAAATTTCACTGAAATAAAATAGCTGAATTTGATACTATTGGTTGCCTTGGTGTGTTTTTAATTTCCACCTATCAAGGTCAACCATAGTATTTTTGTTTGATCAAAATAGAAAATCTTTACGTGAGAGTATTTTTAAAATATTGGATTATCAGGTTATATAAAAATGAGTTAAAAATGAGTTTCTAAAAAAAGAATCATGGATATTAGTATTAAAAACATGGTGTGCAACCGTTGTATTATGATAGTTACACAAATCTTTGAAAAGGCCGGAATAAAAACAGAAAATATTCAGTTGGGTAAAGTTGAAACCGCTTATGAGGTAAGTCCCTACGAATTAGAACAACTGAATAAAAGTCTGAAAAGTATGGGCTTTGAAATCATTGATGATTCAAAGGGCAGAATAATCGAAGCAATTAAAAATATTACCATCGAATATGTGCACCACCATTCAGAGGAAAATAGAATGAATTTTTCGGATTACCTTACCGGCAAGCTCAACTTGGTTTATCCCTACCTAAGTTCGCTTTTTTCTTCGGTAGAAGGTACCACCATCGAAAAATACATGATCAACCTGAAAATTGAACGGGTAAAAGAGTTTTTGGTTTACGGTGAAAAAACATTGAGCGAGATTGCTTATGAAATGGGATATAGCAGTGTGGCCCACTTATCGGGTCAATTTAAAAAAGTATCCGGTTTTACACCAACTTATTTCAAAAACCTCAGGAAACAGAATCGTAAACCAATCCATAATCTTTAGATACCAATCCATAATGTATCTCTTTTAACGAGTTGTGTAATACTTTAAAAAAGTTGTGCAACAATTCAAAAAACAGAAAACAAGCCATGGTAGGAAATGATTATTACCTGATAAACAATTGATAGAAACAAAAATGAAACGAAATGGATAAGCAAAACAATCATCAGGATCCCGGGCACCACAATGGACACGGACACGAACACCATGAGGGAGAAGTGCAGCACAAAGAATATGAACAGCATGAACAACATAACGGACAAACTCCTAAAAAGAGTAACCACAGTGGTCACGGTCACGAAGGGCACGACCACCATGCCATGATGATACGCGATTTCCGAGAACGGTTCTGGGTATCAACCATCATTTCGATTCCAATCCTGGTTTTCTCACCCATGATCCAGAATTTTTTGGGTTACGAATGGCTACTTCCAGGCAACAAGTACATCTTGCTGGTGCTCTCCACCTATGTATATTTCTGGGCTGGCTGGCCCTTTCTAAAAGGGTTTTATGAGGAGATAAAAGCCAAAGGACCAGGAATGATGACATTGATTGCCATGGCTATTTCAGTCGCTTATTTTTATAGCGCTGCCACGGTGTTTGGCCTTAAGGGAGTCGATTTTTTCTGGGAGCTCGCCACTTTGATCGACATCATGCTCCTTGGCCACTGGCTGGAAATGAAATCGGTGCTGGGAGCTTCAAAAGCCCTTCAATTACTGGTGAGCATGATGCCTGCCGAAGCACATCGCGTGAAAGACGATCAGGTGGAAGATGTGAAACTGGAAGACCTTCAAAAAGATGATATCATCCTCATTAAACCGGGTGAAAAAGTATCTGCCGACGGAGTTATCGTGGAGGGCAGCAGTTACCTCAACGAATCGATGCTTACGGGCGAATCCAAACCGATAAAAAAAGAAAAGGACAATAAAGTGATCGGGGGATCCATTAATGGCAACGGATCGCTGAAAGTAAAGGTAATGAGCACGGGAAAGGATAGTTATCTAAACAAAGTGATTAAGATGGTGGAAGAAGCCCAAAAAACCAAATCGAAAATGCAGAATCTTTCCGATAGGGCGGCTAAATGGCTTACTTATATTGCTCTTTTTATTGGTTTCGGTACTTTATCAGTGTGGCTGTTACTGGGCTACGATTTCGTTTTTGCCTTGGAAAGGATGGTTACTGTCATGGTCATTGCCTGTCCACATGCATTAGGCTTGGCCATACCGCTGGTGGTGGCCATTTCGACGGCCGTGTCGGCACAAAACGGATTGCTAATACGTAACCGTACGGCCTTTGAAGAATCCAGAAAAATTACGACACTTCTTTTTGATAAAACCGGGACGTTGACCACGGGCGTTTTTGGCGTAGCCAGATATGAATCGACAGATAAAGCCTTAGAAAAGGAAGAAATATTCCGTCTGGCCGGTGCTTTAGAGCAAAATTCAGAGCACCCAATCGCTGTTGGAATTATCAATAAACTAAAAGAATTGAAAGTCGATATCCCCAAAGCTGAAAAGTTCAATGCCATCACGGGAAAAGGTGTTGAAGCAAGGGTTGAAGGTAAACAGGTGAAAGTAGTGAGCCCCGGATATCTGAAAGAGAAAAACTTGGTAATGCCGGAGGGTTCCGTTTCAAGCGAGGCGGAAACTGTGGTGTTTGTGATCATTGATGAAAAGATAGCTGGTTATATAGCGCTGTCGGATGCCATTCGCCCAGAAAGCAGGGAAGCCATCAAGATATTTAAAGATAACAATATCAAAACATTTATGGCCACCGGTGATAATGAAAGAGTGGCCAAAGCAGTGGCGTCCGAACTCGGCTTGGATGGATATTTTGCTGAAGTTTTACCCCATCAAAAAGTGGAAATCATCAAAGATTTACAGAGCACAGGCGAGTTTGTGGCTATGACCGGCGACGGGGTGAACGATGCACCGGCACTTGCACAGGCCAATATAGGTATTGCAGTGGGTTCAGGAACCGATATTGCGGCAGAAACTGCCGACATCGTCTTGGTGAACAGCAACCCTAAAGATATTGCTAACCTCATCTTGTTTGGAAAGGCAACCTATAACAAAATGATCCAAAATCTTATCTGGGCAACAGGCTACAACGCCGTGGCTATACCACTGGCTGCAGGTGTTTTATACTCTGCGGGATTTGTTATGGGTCCTGCTGTAGGAGCCGTGTTTATGAGTCTGAGCACGATTATCGTTGCCATCAACGCACAATTTCTAAAACGAAAAATGAAAAATAAATAGAAAAAGATACCCGGGAGTCTATCGCAAAAACCAATAAGAGTTTGGGGATACAGCAGAGGTTTTAATATTTAATTGTATTTATTATGAAAAAAGATTATTCCGTTCGCGTGAGTATCATATTGCCGCACAAGCCCTTGCGAAAGCAGGTTATTCAAATCTTTATAATTTGAAAGGCGGGATGAAAGCCTGGAAAGCAGCATTTACTGCTCAAGCCAAAACCAGACACCAATAAATCATACAAATCATTCTACGAATTGTGTAACACTCAAGAAAATAGATTCCTGTATCTTTGAATCATTCAAGTTCAAATGAACAACCCCGGGGTAAGCCCCGAGGTATCAAATGGACTTTATTATTTGTTTCCGACCCAAGGGTCGGGGAATTAAACCACTTTAAGATTAAAATTAATGAATATGAAAAAGTTAGTAATTATCGCAACCGCACTTTTCTTAATGGCAGGGTACACTGCAAGTGCCCAAACTGGTCATGATCACAATAACAAACAAGATCAAAAACAAAGCATGATGATGCAAAATAAGGGGGAGATGCAAGACATGATGAATAACGGGATGTGCCCCATGTGCGACCAAATGATGGACCAAAACATGCCCATGAAAAAGTATGGGATGATTATAAATCAGCTGCCTAAGATGCAGCAACAATTATCGCTGAACGAAAATCAGGTGGAACAGCTGAATGAATTGCAAGACGGATTTAAGAAACAACAAATTGATTTTCAATCAGAGTTAAAGAAAAAGCAAACGAAGTTGAAAAGTCTATTGGATGATATGGCCCATGCAACTCAAATTGAAAAACAGATGCAGGATTGTGCGAAAACCGAAATAAGTATGAAAGTAGCCGTTTACGAAACCGCTGTACAGATGAAAGCCGTGTTGAATAACGACCAAAGGGAGCTGTTGAAAAACAGGATGATGCAACAGAATGGCATGATGAATCCCGGACAAGACGAAATGATGAACCATGACCATGACGGATTGATGTAAAAACAGATGAAATAAATAAAAGCAAAGAAGTAAATTATTATGGGAGGATTTGGAGGACATAGCTGGGGAATGGGGTTTGGAATGGGTTGGTTGTGGATTATCGGTATTGTCGTTATGGTTGCCGTTATTTGGTTAATTATACAGAGATTCAATCGCAACGATCAAGATTTCCAGAAACCCAGCAATACGGCGCTAGATATTTTAAAAGAGCGTTACGCCCGTGGCGAAATAGATAAACAGGAGTTTGAAGAACGTAAAAACAATTTATTATGAAATATAACTTTGAGAAAACAACAGAATACACTTTCGACGAAGCTGTAGAAAAGGTTACTGAGGAACTGAAAAAAGAAGGTTTTGGCGTATTGTCAGAAATTGACATCCACGAAAAACTGAAAGAGAAACTAGACATTGACTTCAGAAAATATAAAATATTGGGAGCATGCAACCCAGGCAAAGCCTATGAAGCTCTTAAGTTTGAAAATAAAATAGGAACGATGTTGCCCTGCAATGTTATCGTACAAGAGTTGGACAAAGGTAAAGTTGAAGTTGCAGCAGTAAATCCGGTGGCCTCAATGCTAGCTGTCGATAACCGGGAATTAATTGAGGTAGCCAAAGAAATAGCAGAAAAGTTGCAACGGGTTATTAATGCGTTATAGATAGTTCTGGATATGGAGATCGGTTAGAAATACACTTCGAAAAGAGGGAGAACCGCAAATGATAATTCTACAATCAACAATTACTTTTTCAGAGCCGCTTTTAAATAATACCATCTGACAGAAAAAAATGATACCGGGTTTTATGTGATTCTTTATTGATAATGCTTCCAGGAGAGATACGATTTCTAAAAACCGGCAGGATATTTTCCAATTCGGAAACTGGATTTCTCATTTTAACTATCGGGTAATACGAGCCCAAGAGAGCTGTCCGCCTTAATCTTCACTTTGATTCCGGTATCTCTGCTGTAAAAGTTTTCCTTCATACTCACGGTAGCTTGGTCCTTTTTTATGGAAAGCTCTCCATAACTTCTTCCGGTGCCTGAAGAGCGACTTGAGCCTGAGACCGGTGTTTCATAAGACGGATGACGCCACCATGGCTCACCTCCACTTGGGGTTATTGGCTTACAAGTTGGTCAGCACTATCCGGTTCCAAGCAAAGCAACACGGAATCGGACATGCGCCTCAACACCTGGTTCCGATTCAAAGATCCTTTTTACGGATTGGGAACACCTGTGAAACCGCTCAAAAAACTGATTGACAGCGGACTTCTAGGCTGGCCGCTGAAGGTGACCATCAGCAAACATACCGGCTTCGACTGGAAATTCTATTGGGTAGGTAAAACACACCTCGAACCGCAGCCGGTACCACAGGAGCTGGATTATGATATGTGGCTGGGCCCGGCACCCTACAAACCTTATAACGCACATCGCGTACACCAGACCTTCCGTGGCTACTGGGATTACGACAGTGGCGGTCTGGGCGATATGGGTCAGCATTATATCGATCCGGTACAATATATGCTGGGCAAGGACCATACAAGGACCATAAAGGTGGAGGTTGATGCCCCGCAACAACATCCCGATGCCGTGGGCACCTGGCGTTCCATCTCCTACAACTATGAGGACGGGTGTCAGATTGTTCTCTGGGGAGGTGATTACGGAAAGGCCGACACGCCCTACATTTCGGGTCCGAACGGAAATGTGTACCGGAATTTTGTATGTGACATTCCTGACTGGGAAAAGAAGCTGGTCGATTTCCCCGAGCCACCGGCACAAAACACCGACTTTCTCGAATGTATCCGCAACAGACAGAAGTTCGCCCTGAATGAAATAAACGGACACCGTTCATGCACCCTCGTAAATATGGGTGTCGTGGCACTCCAGTTGAACAGGGCACTTGAGTTTGATCCCGTGAAAGAAATGTTCGTCAATGATGAAGAGGCAAACCGGCTGCTAGATCAACCCACCCGTGCACCCTGGACCATTTAAATAATGAGTTAATGTGCGGATGTACTGATGTACCAATGTGCCAATCTAGCAATTCGTTCTTGCATCTCAAATTTTTATTCTTGTGTCCCCTCCGAAAAGTCTCTTTCATTGCAAGTGAACCAAAATGTCTCCTTCAACTCATCAAACAATTAAAACATCGCTATTATTATGGATAAAAATAAAAGAAATCACCAATCACCCTTATGTCAGATACGGGTTGATCCTGCTGGCTGGTTTTTTTCTGGGCTGGCTCCTCTTCTCCGGCGGCAACCGGAAACAGTCGTCACAGCAGACAGCAGCCCTGGAAGAAGCAGACGATCATGGAGCTGAACCGACCATCTGGACCTGCTCCATGCACCCGCAGATAAGGATGGATGAACCCGGTGACTGCCCTTTCTGCGGGATGGATCTGATACCCCTGCAGACATCAGGCACGGGCGATGCCTCCATCGATCCTGATGCCATCCAGTTGAGTGCCGAAGCGGCTGCACTGGCCAATGTACAAACGACTGTGGTGAGCAGACAAAACCCGGTAAAAGAGGTGCAGCTCTACGGTACCATCCAGGTGGATGAACGGCTGTCGCAGTCGCAGACATCCCACGTGAGCGGGCGTATAGAGAAGTTGTTTGTCACCTTCACCGGCGAGAGTGTGCGCCGGGGACAACCCATTGCCTCTATCTATTCGCCTGAATTATTAAGTGCACAGCAGGAACTGATTGAAGCAGTGAAAATGCAGGATTTACAGCCTGCACTGCTACAAGCAGTAAGAGAAAAGCTGCGTTTATGGAAACTGACCGGTGAACAGATTGCAAGCATTGAACAATCGGGGGAGGTCACTCCGCTGATAGATATCAGGGCAAACAGCAGCGGCATCGTTGTCTCGAAGAATGTGAACCAGGGTGACTATGTG
>Ga0265294_10004995_pt1 | contig 16277 bp, 14 predicted proteins | sample MunlanPumphouse3_FD_192504 | JGI IMG/M metagenome (GOLD analysis project Ga0265294, IMG submission 192504) | Groundwater microbial communities from a municipal landfill in Southern Ontario, Canada - Pumphouse #3 | ecosystem: Environmental > Aquatic > Deep subsurface > Groundwater | place...
CAGTTCGTTCACCTCTTTTACGGTCAAGTTCACTAATTCTTCAGCAAATTTTTTTAAGTCTGCCATTGTTGTATTGGTTTAAATTGATTACTAATTCTATTTGTTGATGTTGATTTTTTTTGAAGGTGATCTCCTCCTTTCTGCTCGGGGTAGTGATCGGACGGAAAAGGGTCCTGTTTATCAGGCTTCTTCCTTCTCCGACAATGTTTTGAGTACTCCGTGGAGCAGCGTGCCGCTCGACTGGAGTGCGGAAACCACATTCTTTGCAGGTGACTGCAGCAGTGCGATCACATCGCCGATAAGCTCTGTCTTGCTCTTGATGTGTATAAGTTCCTTCAATGCGTTGGCACCTAAAAAGAAGCTTTCCTGTACGTAAGCTCCCTTGAAGGCGGGTACCTTGTCGGCCTTATACTTGTCGATCAGCTTGGCAGGAGCGTTCGCCGCGTTGGAGAACAGAATCGCTGTGTTGCCCTTCAATACGGGGTACAGCTCTTCATAGTTTCCTCCAATCGATTCGAAAGCTTTTTGCAGCAAGGTGTTCTTGACCACCATCAGCTTGATATTCTCCTTGGAGCATTCTCTTCTCAACTTGCTGGTATTTGCCGCATTGAGTGTGGCAACATCCGCAAGGTAGAAGTTTTCATACTCCTGAAGACTGGCTGCGATCTGTGTGATTATTCGTTGTTTATCTTCCTTTTTCATGCGATTTCTTCTTTGTTCATTAGATTTCTTCTGCCGATTTCGGGTCCATTTTGATTCCTGGACTCATCGAACTGGAAAGATAAATACTCTTGATATAGGTGCCTTTTGCCGCAGTCGGTTTTAATTTGATCAACGTTTGAATAAATTCCTTCGCGTTGTCTCGAATCTGGTCGGGTGTAAAGGATGCTTTCCCAATAGAGGTGTGAATAATACCGGCTTTGTCTACTTTAAAGTCGATCTTCCCCTGTTTTACCTCCTGCACGGCTTTGGCCACGTCGGGAGTAACAGTTCCGCTCTTGGGGTTCGGCATCAGTCCACGAGGCCCCAAAATACGGCCAAGGGCACCGATCTTACCCATGATCTGCGGTTGTGTGATGATCACATCCACATCGGTCCAACCTCCTTTGATCTTTTCGATATATTCATCGAGTCCTACATAGTCTGCGCCCGCTGCTTTCGCATCGGCCTCAGCGTCTGGAGAACACAATACAAGAACTCTTACTTGTTTTCCTGTTCCATGTGGCAAAGAGACAACGCCCCTCACCATCTGGTTAGCTTTGCGCGGATCTACGCCGAGGCGTACATCGATATCAACAGATGCATCGAATTTGGTGGTGGTTATCTCCTTCACCAAAGCAGATGCTTCCTGCAGTGTATAGGTCTTACCCACTTCAATCTTGCTGAAAGCCAACTTTTGATTTTTTGTCAGTTTACTCATATCTCAATTGAAGTTTAGTGATTATTTATTTCCGGGGAATCCCCTTTCACTGTGATACCCATGCTCCGTGCCGTTCCAGCTACCATGTGCATTGCGGATTCAACCGTGAAGCAGTTCAAGTCGGTCATCTTCTCTTCGGCAATGGTCTTCACCTGTTCCAGGGTAACCTCAGCAACCTTCTTACGGTTGGGTTCTGCCGAACCGCTTTTGACCTTCGTGGCTTCTAATAACTGAATCGCAACCGGTGGTGTCTTAACAATAAAATCAAACGACTTGTCGGTATAGTAAGTGATCACCACTGGCAACACTTTCCCGGCTTTGTCCTGAGTTCTGGCATTGAATTGCTTGCAAAACTCCATGATGTTGATCCCTTTGGAACCCAGTGCGGGTCCTACCGGGGGAGATGGATTTGCAGCTCCTCCTTTGATTTGTAATTTTAGTTGTCCGGCAACTTCTTTAGCCATTTTCTTGATTTTAATAAATTACGGTTTTCGAAACACATTGAAGAATGTACAGAATCTGCGTAACCAAATTGCTGATTATTCCTTCTCTACTTGCATATAGCTCAGCTCCAGGAGCTGTTTCCTCCCGAAGATCTTCACCATCACTTTGAGTTTCTTTCTCTCGTCGTTCACCTCTTCTACCACACCGGAGAAACTGCTGAAAGGACCGCCGATCACCTTCACGTTTTCCCCCACGTAGTATTTCATATCCAATTCGTCGCCTGCCTCTTCCAGTTCATCCATCGTGCCGAGGATGCGTTTCACTTCCGATTCCCGTAAGGGTTGCGGATCCGTGGTGTTGGGCAGGAAGCCGGCTACATAATTGATATTCTTCAGTTCGTGAATGACCTCACCCGTCAGTTCTGCCTCAATCAGTACATAGCCCGGAAGATAAGCGCGTTCTTTCATCACTTTCTTTCCGTTCCGTACCGTATAAGTCTTTTCTGTGGGGATGAGAACTTGAGAAATGTATTTTCCTAAATCGGTCTTCTTAATCTCTGACTCAAGATACTCTTTGACTTTGTTTTCTTTTCCACTAACAGCACGCAGCACGTACCATTTTTTTCTCTCTTCAGTCATAGTCTCTTTTATTCAGATGTTACAAAATACCATAGAGGAGTTTTAATACCCACTCAAACAAAGAATCCATACCGAACACGATGATGGCAATTATAAGGGAAGCAATCAATACAATTACCGTACTGCCGTAGAGTTCTTCTTTGGATGGCCAGGACACCTTATACACCAGTTCGTTATAAGCATCCCTGAGATATGCAACTATTTTTTTCATTTAATTCGGATCGTATATGCACGGGTCGAGAGACTCGAACTCCCGACACCTGGTTTTGGAGACCAGTGCTCTACCAACTGAGCTAGACCCGTATAAACCCTGCCCATGCATTTCTTGCGGAAAAGCAATTCTCCGGCAGGGATTATTTATTTGTTCACCTGGCAGGCCGACAAACGGCATGCTTTGTGAGCGGTTGTTTTAGTCGAGCAGTTCAGTGATCTGTCCTGCACCCACGGTACGTCCGCCTTCACGGATTGCGAAACGAAGGCCTACGTTACATGCTACCGGGTAGATCAGGTCCACCTCGATGGTTACGTTGTCGCCGGGCATCACCATCTCTACGCCTTCGGGCAATTGGATCTCACCGGTTACGTCGAGCGTGCGGATATAGAACTGAGGACGATAGTGGTTGTGGAAAGGAGTATGGCGTCCGCCTTCTTCTTTCTTCAGGATATATACCTCTGCTTTAAACTTGGAGTGAGGTTTCACCTTCCCTGGGTGAGAGATCACCATCCCGCGCTTAATTTCTTCTTTGTCGATACCGCGCAGCAGCAATCCTACGTTGTCACCGGCCTGTCCTTCGTCGAGGATCTTGCGGAACATTTCCACGCCGGTAACCACTGATTTCTTACCTTCTGCGCCCAGCCCGATAATCTGGATTTCTTCACCGGTTTTGATGACACCGGTTTCGATACGGCCTGTGGCAACGGTACCACGACCGGTAATGGAGAATACGTCCTCTACCGGCATCAGGAACGGTTTGTCCACATCGCGCTGAGGCAGCGGAATCCATGTGTCGACAGCTTCCATCAGTTCGAGGATCTTTGCTTCCCATTTCGGGTCTCCGTTCAGTCCGCCCAAGGCCGATCCGCGGATGATCGGGGTGTTGTCTCCGTCGAAGTTGTAGAATGAAAGCAGTTCGCGCATTTCCATTTCAACCAGCTCCAGCATCTCTTCGTCGTCCACCAGATCCACTTTGTTCATGAACACTACCAGCTTGGGAACGTTTACCTGACGGGCCAGCAGGATGTGCTCGCGGGTCTGGGGCATCGGACCGTCGGTAGCAGCCACCACGATGATGGCGCCGTCCATCTGGGCAGCACCGGTAACCATGTTCTTCACATAGTCGGCGTGACCGGGACAGTCTACGTGCGCATAGTGACGATTTTCAGTTTCGTATTCAACGTGCGAAGTGTTGATGGTGATACCTCTTTCCTTTTCTTCGGGAGCGTTGTCGATGGAATCGAACGAACGGAGTTCCGAGAATCCTTTCTTTGCTAAAACAGTTGTAATAGCAGCCGTTAAAGTAGTCTTACCGTGGTCCACGTGACCGATTGTACCGATGTTGACATGCGGTTTCGTCCGGTTAAAATGTTCTTTTGCCATAAAATGTCCTATTAATGAGTGTAAATTAATAAATTGTATTTCCGATTCTATTGTTTGTAAACAGTGAAACCCAAGACACCCGGCACACTGCCTTTGTCTTGATGAAGCGTTGAACGATCTGTCGTTGAGCCGATGGCGGGAGTTGAACCCGCGACCTCTTCCTTACCAAGGAAGTGCTCTACCACTGAGCTACATAGGCGAAAATCAGAGCGGAAGACGGGACTCAAACCCGCGACCCTCAGCTTGGAAGGCTAATGCTCTATCGACTGAGCTACTTCCGCAAAAAAATGATTCACCGATTTGACGATTTGCCAATGTCTCACCACCGAATCATTGCATCGAAACCGTGGGCAGTGATGGATTCGAACCACCGAAGGCGTAAGCCAGCTGAGTTACAGTCAGCCCCATTTGGCCACTCTGGTAACTGCCCTTTTATTTTGGAGCCTCTTGTCGGATTCGAACCAACGACCCCGAGATTACAAATCACGTGCTCTGGCCAACTGAGCTAAAGAGGCTTATTTACTTACTTTTAACCGTTCCTCCCCCAGATTGAGAGAGAAACGGTCGCAAAGGTAGTGAAATATTTATTGAAGCCAAAATATTTGGTGGGTTTTTTGGATTACCGATCCTTTTTTTCTTTTGTTTTTTGGATTTGTTTTTCCAGTGCCATCATGCACAGATCGACTGCCTCCTCGAACGTATTGGCAATCTTGCCGGCAAATGCCTCTTTGTGTCTGATGTTTAGCTTTACTGCTGCCTCCTTGTTGTTTGCCGTTTCGGGTTTCACCACTTTCAGAATCACTTCTGCCTGAATGATATCGTCAGAAAAGCGTTCCAATTTTTTTACCTTCTTCTCCACGAAAGTTTTCAGCTGTTCCGTAGCGTCAAAGTTTACCGATTGAATTGTGATTTCCATACTATTCCTCCTTCATTTTATGTGCCCTTGGGTGGGCGTGGTCATATGTTTTCTTCAGTTCTTCCAATGTTACATGGGTGTATATCTGTGTGGATGCAAGACTGGTGTGTCCCAGCAGTTCTTTTACCGCGTTTATATCGGCTCCGTTGTTCAGCATCTCTGTGGCAAAAGAGTGGCGCAGCACATGGGGGCTTTTATGGGAAAGGGTGGGGATGCTGCTGAGATGTGTATGGACGATATTATACACTAGTTTCGGATATAAAGGGTTTCCATCTTCCTTAACAAAGAGAAAAGGGGATTTGTTTTCCACTTCTGCGTTTCTTTTTTTGATGTATGCCGTCAGTTTCTCTTTTGTGCTGTGGGAGAAGGGGATAATCCGCTGTTTGTTTCGCTTGCCCGTAACCCGCAACGTGCATGCACCAAAGTCGATATCGGCATCGCGGAGCGCAATCAGCTCGGCACGCCGCATGCCGGTGAGGTAGAACAGCTCGATCATAAAGCGGTCGCGGTGGCCGCAGAAATCGTCTGGATAGGATGCCGCCTGGTCGATGATTTCGGTCATCTCACGGTCTTTGACAAACCCTGGCAGTCTTTTGGGCGTTTTGGGGCCGTTGATCTCTTCGGCGGGATTCCGGCGGATAAATCCTTTTCTTTTCAGGTAGCGGAAGTAGGATCTTACGGCACTGAGCTTCCTGTTTACGGAGCGGGCTTTCAGACCTTGCTCCATCAGGTGGCTCATCCAGATGCGGATCAGATCGCTGTCTACCGCAGCCGGGTCGAACGAACCGCATTCGGAGCAGATGAAATCCTCAAACTGGGTGATGTCGGTACAATAAGAAATCTCCGTTTGAGAGGAGTAGTTCTTCTCATAACGGAGATAGTCTATGAATTTTTGTTTCCACATAGCACGGCAGCCGTTCAGTTGATGGTGCTACGAAGATAAGAAAACTTTACGAAATTATTCGATTGCATCAGATAATTTCTACGCTCGGCATAACCAAAACAAGTTTTGTTTCTGCTCTCGCTTTACGAAATTATTCTTCGTTTTGATGCAATTGCTGTACGTAGATGGCGTGCTGTTTTTTCTTGCGTTTTTCCACCGAAGCTTTGGTGAATGCCTGACGGCTGCGAAGTTCTTTTACCACACCGGTTTTTTCATATTTGCGTTTAAATTTTTTCAGGGCTCTTTCAATGTTTTCGCCTTCTTTCAGTTGTACTACTATCATTGTTTGAAAATTGATTAGTTGAATTTTGTTTGAGATTATTGTTTCTTGAAACCATACGGAGCCATTCACCTTTTCTTGTCTCCTCCTGTGGATAACAGGACCGCTTTATGTGGCGGAATCCGTATGTGGGAACCTGCGCGCCGGGATACCCCATTCCGGGAATCCATCTTCTGTACTCCCATTGGTCGGAATCCGTACGCCGGAAATTGACTAAATATAAAAATTCTTATCTGTTTCTGAGTGTGACAATAACCCCCCTTCTGTTTGGGTTGCAAAGGTATAAAATAAAAATATAAATATCAACGCTATAGGGTGTGTATTTTTTGACAAATCACTTCGTCTCTACTCTGCCGGCTGCTCCATGTTCTGTGCAAAAAATCACTTCCCGATTGCATTGCAACGGGGAAGTGATTCAACAAGTTGACTTTAATTATCTGTCAATCTTCGATTAATATTGTCTTTTGTTGTAGCCGCCGCTTCTTCTTTCCGTTTTCGGGCGGGCAATGTTTACGGTGAGTGTTTTTCCTTCAAACTCGGTGTTGTTCAATGTATCGATGGCTTTTTGGGCCTCGGCGTCGTTGGGCATTTCTACAAAACCGAATCCTCTTGATCGACCGCTATCTCTGTCTGTTATTATGTTGGCAGAAGAGACTTCACCATATTCTGCGAATAATTTCTGTAAGCTTTCCGTTGTGGTGTCGTAGCTTAAATTGGATACATAAATGTTCATTTTCTTATTTTTTAAAAATTGTTGTGTGATACTTGAGCCTTAGTCGTTTTTTTTGGTTCAATGATCGTTATATGTCCTGCGTTCATCCTCTCAATAGAAATTCAGCAGCAATCAATTCTTTTTCATCCATCGTCGTGCGCATCCAATCGGCGAAATCCGACACTGTAGCCATGATATTGACACCGATCGTTTCGTGGACTTTTTGCAGAATTTGCGCAATTCTTCTTTCGTTGGCTACTGCCGAAGCTAAGCCTGAAAGTGAAATGTTCACACCCCCGCCACCCTGAATAATGAGTAGCCGGGTCTCATTTTCTCCAATAAAAAATGATTTGAACATCTCTATCAATGGGTGTAATGATGTTGTGTGTGGTGCACGAGCACCTTGTTAATCCAAACAAGAAAGTTGATTTTGATGTCGGTTTAGACGATGTAAAGACTTACCTGGTGAGGGTAATGCAAAGCATTGCGGTGAAGGATATCAATATAAACTTGATTGTTTAGCACACAAAGATACAATATTTTTATTGATTTGCAGTGAATCCGAATATTTTGTAGTCATGGAAAGTTAAAGTTCGATCGTGCGATCAAAGGAATGTGTTTTGTGGTTGGAATCATTTCCGACCGATAGCAGATAAAAGATCAAGGAGAGCCTGGCCATTGTGCCTTCTCCAAGGTGCAAAATGGCCCATTTTGTCCGGCTGCTTCCTATATTTATTGCCCGTGAAAGATATACACGTTGTTCTTATCAATCGAATACTTAAATTTATTTGTTTCTGCCATAATGTCCAGTATTTCTTCGAGGTTATTCGTTTCAATGATAAAGCTGCCATGGAAAATGAGATGCCGAAGGCTCTCGGAATCAAAGGTAAATTGCACATCAAACTGTCGTTCCAATTCTTTGGAAATGGTGATCAATGGTGTTTCATCCCAAAAAACTTTATTATTGATCCACTGTTCGGCATAGTCAATGTTCTCCGTCAGTGTATACACCTGGTTCGCTTTATTCAGCGTCATCGTATTTCCAGGCTTCATAATGTACTCTTTATTACCACCTGATAAAGCGATTGATCCTTCCAATAGTGATATTTTGATATAGTCCTCGTTGCTGTAATTCTTGATATTAAACTTGGTCCCTAAAACTTTTATTTGTGAAGAGTCTGTTTGCACAATGAATGGATATTCTCCCTGCTTTACTTCAAAGTATCCTTCTCCCGTTAATTGAATATGACGGTTCTTCCGGCCAAATTTCTCGGAGTATGATATTTTGGAGTCAGCGTTCAACCACACCACAGAACCATCAGGAAGCTTCATTCTCAATTTTGATCTGCGTGGAGCATATACTTCCGAGATGAGGAGATCGTCGGGCGTGTTGAAGTTGTTAAATATTAATGTGGTGGTGACGAGTAATAAGATGATTGCTGCTGCATAACCGGCATATTTTACCCACCGGTTTGTGCTTGTATGCCTCTTTTCCTTGCGAATCCGCTCCAAAAATCTGGTGTAGGATCGTTCGAAATGAATAGGGGTGTCTTCATATCCGGAAGATAAAAGCCAGATATGTTTCAGCTTTTCAAAATAATTCTGATTTTCCGGACTTGCATGCACCCATTCGTTCAACTTGTATAAATCATTCTTGGTAATGTTCCCGGAAAGAAAATCATATATCAGCTTTTCATCTTCTTCTTTCATTTTTTCTAAACTTATTTTTCTTTTAAAACTCTATCTCTTATACATAAGACAGTTTGTCATTATCGGATGTATAGTGAATTTTGTGGCATTTAATATTAATTAAGCATGTTTGTGATCAGACATACAATCAGGGTAAGATATAGCTTCATTGCTTCCTTTAATTTATTTAATGCGCTTCTAATATGATATTTCACGGTGTGTACAGTGATTCCCATTATTGCCGCAATCTCCTCTTGCTTTTTATGTTCAAAACGGCTTAATAGGAACGTTTGTTTGGTTTCAGGCGACAGGGTATCAATGGTGTCCCGGATGATTGACATCAGCTCTTCGTACTCCAGATCCTGCAGCGGGTTATCCTCCACCGACCACAAATTACTGAAAGCAACCAGATCCTCTAATGAACAGGTTGTTTCTCTTTTTACATATTCAAGTTGGAGATAGTTGATACATCTGTTCGATACACTCCGAAAAAGATAATTTTTCAATGAAGTGTGAATTTCTATTTTGGATCGATTTTCCCACAAGCTATAGATTAAGTCTTCAACAATTGATTCAGATAAATAAGAATCTGTCAGGTATCCTTTTGCTATCCGGCAAAGATCTGTATAATAGATTTTGTAAATATATTGAAATGCTTTTTCATTACCTGATTTCAAGCCTTCAATAATCTCTGTTTCCAGATTTCTTCCCATAGTTTATTTCAGTAGTTGTATTTTGATTGAGCCATTATGCTACGTAAAAGTTCTCAAAACTGATCTTGTCTTCTCGGCTGACCGACAAATAAAATTCATTGTTGTACCTTTGCCCATGTTGTCGATGTGTCTTTGCAAGACAAAATTACAACATCGGGGCGAAACCTTAGGCCGGTAGCCTCATCTTTTTACTGAAATTTTAACGGGTCAGTTGTAATTTTCACAAAATACTCATTTTAACCGGATTTTAGCAAGCAAATCGCATTGTTCTTAACATAAAAATGCACTTCTCACTATACTTTGAGAGGATCCAGCTGTCATATTAGTGTACAGAGAAATACAATTGCATTACATACTAATTGTAAAAACCACATTCGAAAAACAGTTGAGAAATAAGAATGGATTCAATTGCCTGATGTTCCGGAAACCCATCTGCATGGATGCGGAACATTGCTGTTAAGCTTAAAAAATACAGGTTGAAATGATTTGAGAATAAATAGTGATTGAAAATCAGATGTTTTATTTAATTTATATTGTATGAAAAACTCCTATTTTTTATTGAGCCTATTTCTTGTGCTTATGTTTATTTCGTGTAAAGATGATGAAGTGAAAGTATCCTTATCGGATGATCCCGGCTATGTCGTCAACCCGTTGGTTGCTATTCAGGCTGAGGATGGATCAGGGAACTGGATTGACGGAATAATCGATCAAGAAAACAGAACGATTCAATTTAATTTCCGCATTCTGGAAGATCAGAGTGAAGTACAAGTGAAGTTGGGGTTGGATGAAGAATGGGCAAGGCCGATCGATCCAAACAAAACAAATGCACTTCTTGATTTAAGCAGCGGAATCTCACGTATCAAAGTCAATGATGGTGCCGACGATGTGGAATATACAATATTCAGCAACCATGTCGAGTTATTGCAAAGAGTAGATGCAATTTGTCATACGGAACAGGTTACGAGCGATTTTGTGAATGGCGCCGCTTATCTCCGTTTCAAACAAAATAGTGATTTTTCAAGCGTCATTCTGACGCCTGTACTGAGTGATCAAGTAGAAATCGTTTCCACAACCCCGTCGGGGAGTAAGGATGAAAGCGGAAATCTCATTGTAGACCTGACGGCACCCCTGACGATCACGGTAAAAGACAATATCACGGACATGACCAAGGAGTATCAGCTCAGTGCCGTAAACGGTATGATTAATGTCGGAGATAACTGGAAAAATGTGACTGCAGCTTTGAAAAGTCAGCACGCTGGTATGGTGATACCCGATTTCATGCAGATTTATGAAAACAATAATCTACACGGCAGAAGCGGAAACAAAGGATGGCTGATCACTATTCCTGCAGGAAAGATCGACATGAAAGTGAGCTGGGATATGAGTGTAGACAAAGGGGGATGGGATATGCCGGGCGCTGCACATCGTACAACGGCTGTTATGAATGCAAATACCGATTACGCTCTGTTTATGCCGGGATTATCCGGTCAGTCATGGTCGCCTACATTCTATTGCCTTGCATGGAATGACACACAACTGTTGTCTGCGCCGCATATCGGATACAATCCGGCTACCGCAATCAAGCATTGTCCGGGTACTTTAGGCATTACAACCGATGGAAAAGCAGAGATCTCCCATGCAGAAGTATTTGACAATGTCCTGTATAAATTCTCAAACGGCGGAGCAGACAAACAGATGGCGGATGGAACGCCCTGGGTCCCCCAAACGGCTATCAGCGGCTATTCTTATCCTTTGCAGGGGGGGGCGGTAATGATCGGCGCTGAAAACAAAACATCCTATCAGACTTTTGCGACGAATGAAGGAAGACATACTCCGAGACGAAACGCTGATTTGTCGGGCCATATCAATGGCAGCAACCCTTGGATATCAGACCGCTCTGTCAGTGTTGTCGACGGTGTCCCCATGAGCCGCCGTGCAGTTGGAGTTACGCCTGACGGTGATTTGGTGATCTTTGTTAGCAACCGTTTCAGCAATACCTATAATATGGTTAAAAACAATAAGGTGAATTGGAATACTCCCAGCGATGGTTCTTCCTTACGCGAAGTGGCCGTAGCCCTGCAAGAGGTAGGCTGTACCGATGCGATTGTTTTCGGAGAAAGTTATTTTGCACCGGTTGTGATCAGAGATAGCGAAAGAGGAGTCCCGTTTGGAAAAACAGCAGGACGATATGACTGGGAATTAACCGGGAATGTGAAAAATCCGGACCAGGAAGGAACCACACAATCCTGGATGATGTTCAAATAAAAAATTAACAATTGAGTTACATATACTAATACTTATATCAATGAGGAAAAATAGTAAATACCTATTGTGTGTCTTATTGGCAGTTACCCTTTCTCTGTCACTGTATGCCAGGCAACCGATTGCGCACTTGCAGCACACAGAAGTGCTTACCACAACCGACAATGGAGACGCTTCGAAACAAGTGACCCTGCATTTGCAAAACAGAACCGTCCGTGAAGCTTTACAAGAATTAGAGGCGAAGGGAAATGTATTGCTGGTTTACGAGAAGAACGATATTGATTTATCACGCAAAGTATCCGTAAAGGTTCAAAATCAGCCTGTTGGCGAAGCGCTGAACCAAATCTTGCAAGGTCAGGAGCTGGCATATAAAGTGAAGGGAGATCATATTGTCATCACCCGTTCCGGTCAGCAATCTTCCGATGAGAAAAGGCGTATCAACGGGCTCGTTACGGATGTCAATGATGAACCCCTTATCGGAGTAACATTGACGATTCCCGGCACCAATACCGGGACAGTAACGAATGCACAAGGCCGATTTGAACTGGAAGTATCGGCAGATGCAAAAATGATACAAGCCTCCTATATCGGTTATGCCACACAACAGGTTGAACTCAAGAAAGGAAAAGCCACTTTCAATATTGTATTGGAGGAAGATGTTGCGATGCTTTCCGAGGTGGTAGTGGTTGGTTACGGTACCCAGAAAAAAGTCAATCTGACCGGATCGGTCGCTACCATAAACCTGGAAAAAGAGTCTCGTTCACGTCCTTTGGTGAGTGCCTCACAAGCATTGAGCGGGATGACCGCCGGTCTGCAGGTGATGCAGGGCTCTGGAACTCCCTATGGTGAAGGATTCTCATTCAATATTCGTGGCGTCGGGACATTGAACAGTTCCTCACCCCTCGTGCTGATCGATGGCATGGAGCAAAGTTTAAACAACATTGACCCCAATGATATCGCATCCATTTCTATTCTGAAAGATGCTGCCTCATGTGCTATCTATGGAAACCGCGGAGCGAACGGAGTGATTCTGGTGGCTACCAAAACCGGGAAGACCGGTAAAGTGAATGTCTCTTACAATGCAATGCTGTCGCTGAACCAGCCTACCAAACTGATTAAGACCGTATCCAACTACACGCGGTATATGGAACTGATGAATGAATCTGCTACCAATATCGGTGAGTCGGCTCCCTTTAGTGATATCACGATCGATGAATGGCGTGAAGCGGCAAAAGATCCGTATGGCATCTCAGCATCAGGCTATCCCAATTATGTTGCTTATCCCAATACCGATTGGTATGGTGAGATCTACAATAATGACTGGATGATGAAGCATGCTCTTTCGGTTACCGGGCAGGAGGGCCGCACCGGATACAATCTCTCTGTCTCTTATATTGATAACCCGGGCTTAATAAAGAATACAGGTTATCAGCGTTATTTCATGCGCACCAATGTATATTCAGATATTACCAAATGGCTGCGTATCGGTACCCGTATGTGGGGCTATCACACCGATCAGAAGAAGAGCGATACCAATTCACTCAGGAATATCACTACCCAAAAAATGGTGCCGGGTGTTTATCCCTATTACGACGGGAAGTATGGTGCACCCGAAGCCAACGAGGAAGATCCTCAGTCACACAATCCTTTGTGGGATATGGCTCAATCGGAAGGACATATCAAGAACACCCAAATGTTTACGACCTTCTATTCAACGATTAAGTTTTTGGAAAATTTATCCTACGACATCAACTTAAACTACAAGGACTATCGGTATGAATTTATGGCAGTAGACACGGATTATGGGAAATATAGTTTCAAGAGTGACCAGTGGATTGCTTCGCTGAAAGATCCTGCCGATCTGTACACCCGTATGGGATATATCCGTGAGAATGACTGGAAACTGACCCAGCTGTTGAAATATAACCAGACATTTGACAAACACGATGTGGGTGTATTGCTGGGGTTTGAAGAAGAGCGCTTTATGAAGAGAGTAACCAACACCACCAAGTTGGGCCTGATTGATGCATCTGTGGGAGATCCCAGCTCTGCGACTACCCCTTCGGACATTAACGGTACTGGTGATGAGTTTGCATCACGCTCTTATTTCGGACGGATCAACTATGCTTTTGACAACCGTTATTTGTTTGAAGCAAATATGCGTTACGACGGTTCTTCACGCTTTTCACCCGACAACCGTTGGGGACTGTTCCCGTCTGTTTCTGCCGGATGGCGTATCAGTGAAGAAGCGTTTATGGAGCAACTGCCTGTCGATAATCTTAAATTGCGCGTTTCCTGGGGAAAATTGGGAAATAACGCCATAGGAAACTATGAATGGCAATCTGTTTACAACTCAGCCAAGTACGCATTTGGACGCGCTCTCAGCAACGGATTGGCAGTGACTTCGATCTCTAACAACCTGCTGAAATGGGAAAGTACGGCCATTACCAATATTGGGGTTGATTTTGCCACCCTCAACAACCGACTGACCTTAGAAGCAGACTATTACAACAAAGTAACGGACGGAATCTTATATCGCCCCGATATGTATATGGTACTGGGAACCGCCAGTGGCCCGCGCCAGAATATTGCAGAGGTAACGAACCGTGGCCTTGAAATGACCGTAAACTGGCAAGATCGTATCGGTCAGGTCCATTATCGTCTGTCCGGTAACTTTGCGTACAATCAGAACGAAGTAAGCAAATATAAAGGAGAGTTCAAACGAGGATGGGTGACAGACGAGAAGGGAAAACAGTCCTATCAAAGCAATATCGGAGATGTCTCCACAGGAGGTATGACCCGTGTCATTGAAGGCAAGATGATTAATGAGTATTATATGCTTCAACCCTATAACGGCAAAGGAAACCCCTTCAACGCCGATGGTAGCGTGAATATCCATGGCGGGCCCAAAGACGGTATGATTCGTACGGTTGACGATATGAAATGGATCCGGGCAATGGTGGATGAAGGCTATCAGTTTTACCCGCGACAGAATGTCAGCAAGAACGGTATCTGGTATGGAGATTATATCTACGCCGACTTAAATGGTGATGGTGTATATGGTAACGACTCTGACAATGAGTTTCAGGGATGTTCCAACGTGCCTAAATATAACTTCGGCTTTCAGGCCAGCGCGAACTGGAAAGGATTCGACCTCTCCATGAACTGGTCAGGAGCTGCGGGTTTCAGTCTCTACTATTATCGTCTGGCCCTGAACAGCAGTGCTACGATTAAAGGGTATGCCATTGGGGAAGAGATTGCGAAAGACCACTATTTCTTCGATCCGAAAAATCCCGATGATCATCGTACAAACATCACATCCAAGAATCCGCGTCTGACGAATAACTCCGGTAGCGACCAGAGTGGGATGACGAACTCTTCTGTTCACCTGCAAAAAGGAGACTACCTCAAACTGAAGAACCTGACGCTCGGCTATACGCTGCCGGAGGCTGTCTCGAAAAAAGTATATGCACAAGATATTCGGTTCTTTGCTTCCGGTGAAAACCTGTTCACCCTGACCGGTTATGAAGGAATGGATCCGGAAATGCGTACAGATATCGGTTACTCTACCATGCGCCAATATGCGTTTGGAGTGAATATTACTTTCTAAAATCAATTAAATAAACGACCTCATTATGAAAAGCAACATAACAATCTATCGAAAACTGGTAAAATGTCTCTTTTTTGTCCTGTTCTTTTTGCCGTTTGCCGGATGTGATTCTGACTTTTTAGATACCACACCGACGAATAATGTGAATGGCAATAACATCTGGACCAAAGCAAGTCTGGCGCGACAAGCCGTTAGGGGAGTGTATAACGTTTTTTTGGACCAATACTGCCCCCCCTCTGCTTCCGGACTGCTCAACACGCATCGTATTCCATGGGATGCCTATTCATCAGTGATGGACACCGATAAAAACTGGATCAAGCGAATGCCTAACTGCACGGGAGCCGCTACTCCTTCCAGCGGTTTGTTCAGCGATATCTACAGACGTTTCTACACCTTTATCTATCGGGCAAATGATGTGATCGACAACATCGAAAAGGTACCCGATATGACGGAAGCTGAGAAACAACGCTCCATCGCCGAATGTAAATTTATCCGCGCTTTTATCTATATGCGGCTGAATATTCTTTATAAAGGGGTTCCTTTGTATCTGAATGCCATCACCAGCCCGGAAAACGGGAACAAGGCTCGTTCGTCTGAATCGGATGTATGGGATGCCGTCATCCAGGACCTGACCGATTGTATCAACGCTTCGCATTTTCCCGATAAGTATCCTTCGGGTGACCCTGAATATGGACGTGCAACGAAGGGAGCAGCTTATACATTGCGCGGTTTAGCCTATATGTGGCAGGAAGACTGGGAGGAAGCCGTGAATGACTTCAACGCGGTAGGCAATTGTGGATTCGGACTCTTTAATCAGGGACAAGAGAGCTACAAGCAACTGCTGAAAATTGCCAACGAACAGTGCGACGAGATGATTTTCTCCGTACAATGTATCAGTCAATACGGTTACGGCAATAGTCGCAACGTGACGTATGGTAACCGTTGTACAGCCGGTTCTATGTGGAACAACTATCTTCCCAATCCGCACTTTGTGGAATCGTTTGAAACAGCGGACGGTGAACCGTTCAACTGGGATAACTATATTGAAGGATA
>Ga0265294_10004996_pt1 | contig 16276 bp, 15 predicted proteins | sample MunlanPumphouse3_FD_192504 | JGI IMG/M metagenome (GOLD analysis project Ga0265294, IMG submission 192504) | Groundwater microbial communities from a municipal landfill in Southern Ontario, Canada - Pumphouse #3 | ecosystem: Environmental > Aquatic > Deep subsurface > Groundwater | place...
CATCAGCTCCATTTTGTATAGCTGATACCATTGATTCAAAATTACCTGCTGGTGATAGCAATTCTACTTTTTCTTTTTTCATTTTTACCTACTTTCATTTATATAGTATATCATTTTTCTAAGATATTCACAATATAATACTTTATTTACTTTTAAATCTCAATATAATAAATAGCATAAAAAAAGAAGCTTACGCTTCTTCTTTATTTACTCAATATTCTTTGCACATTTATCACATAATGTTGGATATTTTTCATTCTTTCCAACAGTTGTGCTATATCCCCAACATCTTTCACATTTCTCACCATCTGCTTGAGAAATTTTTACTTTAATTTCATTCGTTTCGATTGTATCTTTTTCTAATTCGACTTGTGAAACTATAAATACCTCTTTTAATATTGGTAATATGCTGTTTAAGAATTCATATTTCTTACTTGCAATTAGAATTACTTTTGCATTTAATGAATGTCCTATTATTTTACTTGCTCTTGCAACTTCTAATTCTTTTGCAACTAATTCTTTAATAGATAATATTTCATCCCATTTTTCTTCTATAGCTTTATTATCGTATTGTGCTTTTGGTAAAGGCCAATCAGATAATAATGGGCTTTCAGTATCTACTCCTACTTTATGTGAAATATTTTCCCATATTTCTTCTGCTGTAAATGCAAGAATTGGTGTTAATAATTTTGTTAATATTAATAGTATTTCATACATAACAGTTTGTGCTGCTCTTCTCTTTGGATCATTAACTTTTAATGTATATAATCTATCTTTTATAATATCTAAATATATATTACTCATATCGATTACACAGAATTTATTTACATTTTGATATGCTATATGGAAATCAAATTCTTCAAAAGCTTTATTAGAAGTTTTAATTAAATCATTCAATTTTATTAATGCCCATTTATCTAACTCTTCTAATTTTTCATATTCAACTGCATCCTTATTTATATCAAAATCAGATAAATTACCTAACATATATCTTGCAGTATTTCTAATTTTTCTGTACACTTCAGCTAATTGTTTTAATATATCTTTAGATATACGAATATCATTTGTATAATCTGTTGAAGATACCCATAATCTTAAAATATCTGCTCCATATTGTTTTATTATCTCTTCTGGTTCAATACCATTACCTAATGATTTTGACATTTTTTTGCCTTCACCATCAACTAACCAACCATGTGTTAATACTGACTTGTATGGTGTTTTCCCAGTTACTGCAATTGATGTTAATAATGATGATTGGAACCATCCCCTATATTGATCATTACCTTCTAAGTATAAATCCGCTGGCCATAATCCTTTTTCTTTTAGAACAGAAAAATGTGTTGTACCTGAATCAAACCATACATCCATAATATCTGATTCTTGTGTAAATTTAGAACATCCACAAGTACATTTAGCATTTTCTGGCATTAAATCTTTAACATCCATATCGAACCAAGAATTTGAACCTTTTTCTCTAAATAATTTCGCAACTTTTTTTATACTTTCATCAGTAACATATTCCTTCTGGCATTCCTCACAGAAGAATATTGGTATTGGAACACCCCATACTCTTTGTCTTGAAATACACCAATCGTTTCTTTCTTTTATCATATTGTTGATTCTTTCTTCACCCCAACCAGGTATCCATTTAATATCTTTTATTGCTTCTAATGTTGCATCTCTAAAACCTTTAATTGATGCAAACCATTGAGATGTTGCTCTTAATATTATTGGTTCCTTACATCTCCAACAATGTGGATATGAGTGTTCAATAACTTCACTTGCAAGTAAAGCATCAATCTTTTCCAAATGAGCTAATATTTCGTTATTAGCTTTTTGGTAATATAATCCACTAAACATTCCAGCTTCTTCTGTCATATGACCTTTACCATCTACTGGAACAATTATATCTAATCCATTTTTTAATCCATTTAAATAATCTTCCATACCATGTCCTGGTGCGCAATGAACTAATCCTGTACCTGTCTCTAAATCTACCTTTACAGTATCATCACTACCCATTACAACTCTTGAATCTCTTTCTAAAAATGGATGCTTACAAATTATTCCATCTAAATTAGACCCTTCTATTGTATCAAGAACTTTATATTCTGTAATTTTTGCAACAGACATAACTTTTTCTAATAATTCTTTTGCAATTACATATATTCCTTTTGTACCTACATCAACTAATGCATACTCTATTTCTGGTCCTGCAATAATTCCAGTATTACCAGGTAATGTCCATGTTGTTGTTGTCCATATTACAAAATATATATCTTTATTGTTATATTTTTCAAAAACTTTTTTATCATCTTTTACTTTAAATTTAACATAAATTGAAGTGGTTTTATCATCCTGGTATTCAATTTCCGCTTCTGCTAATGCAGTCTCACAATCAGTACACCAATATACAGGTTTTAATCCTTTATATATATATCCTTGTTTAAACATATCTCCAAAAACTTCAACTTGTTTTGCTTCAAATTCTGGTTTTAATGTTATATATGGGTCATCCCAATCTGCCATTATACCTAATCTCTTAAATTGTTCTCTTTGTATATCTACATATTTTAATGCAAACTCCTTACAAGTATCTCTAAATTTACTAATACCTATTTCATCTTTGTTTACACCTAACATTTTTATTGCTTGTTTTTCAATTGGTAAACCATGTGTATCCCATCCAGGTATATATGGAGTATAATTACCTTTCATAATATTGTATCTCACTATTATATCTTTTAATGTTTTATTCAAAGCATGACCTGTATGAATATTTCCATTAGCATATGGAGGTCCATCATGCAATACGTACTTTGTGTTCCCTTCATTTTTCTTTAAGCATAATTGATATAACTTTTTATCTTGCATTTTAGCTAACATCTTCGGTTCATTATCTGGTAGATTAGCTCTCATTTCAAAATCTGTTTTTGGTAAATTCAATGTTTTACCATAATCCTTTTTTTCTTCTTCCATCATTATCTCCTTTCATTATATATACCTCAACGCATGTGATATATATTTTTATATATAAAAAGACTATTCATCCCTCAAGGGACGAATAGTCGTGGTACCACCCAAATTTATTAACACATATATGTATTAATCTTAAAAGTTATAACGTGACTAACGTTTTTGCTTACTATATTTCAGCTAACTGTTTAAAGGTGATATTCATTAAACATCATTTATCATAATTTCACCAAACATATGACTCTCTAAAAATTAAGTTTAATTACTTATCCTTATCTTAACATTTATTATTATTTCTAATTAATTTGCTGTATAAGGTAATAACGCAATATGTCTTGATCTTTTTACAGCTTGCACAACTTCTCTTTGATGTTTTGCGCAATTTCCTGTAACTCTTCTTGGCAATATTTTACCTTTTTCACTTACAAATCTCTTTACCTTATCATGTTCTTTGTAATCTACTTTAAAAGCTTCGTTTGCACAAAATTGACAAACTTTCTTTTTTATTCTTCTTGCTTTGTAATCATTATCAACATCTTTATTATTATTTCTTGAAAATTTCTTTCCGCCTTTTTTATTATCAGCCATTTTTTCTTCCCCTTTCTAAATATTAGAATGGTAAGTCATCATCTGTATTAGGAGAAAATTCATTTGTAGCTGTTACATCAGCAATACTACCAAATGTATTTGCAACATTTGTATTATTTCCATTTGTTGCATCTTCTCTTTTAGAATCGGCAAATCCAACTTCAGTTGCTACAACTTCAGTTGCATATCTTTTTTGTCCAGATGCTTGGTCATCCCAAGATCTTGTTTGAATTCTACCTACTACACTAACTTGCATTCCCTTTTTAAAATACTTACTTGCAAACTCCCCAGTTTTTCCCCATACAACTATAGAAATAAAATCAGTTTGTCTTTCTTCACCTTGCTTAGCAAAACTTCTGCCAACAGCTAACGTAAAATTTGCAACTAAAGTATTACTTGCAGAAGTATATCTTACTTCTGGATCTTTTGTTAATCTTCCTATTAACACTACATTATTTAACATATCGTTCCCTCCTAGTTTTCTTTTCTGACAACGATAAACTTAATAACTTCGATAGTTATTCTAAATATTCTTTCAAGTTCTGCAACAAATTTTGCATCAGCTTCGAAATTGACTAATACATAATAACCTTCTGCATTATCTTCAATTTCATACGCTAATTTTCTCATTCCCCATTCGTCAACATTTTCAACTTTTCCATTTGCATTTATTAAATCAACAAATTTATCGATAATAGGTTTTTTATCTTCGATTTTTGGATCAATAATAAACACTGTTTCATATTTATTTAGCATATTTACACCCCCTTTGGACATAAGACCCTATATTAAATATAGAGTAAGGCGCATGATTAAATCATGCTATATTATATTAACACAAAAATACTAATATATCAAGTGAAATATTAAAAAACACAAAAAATAAGAAGTAACTCGATATTACTTCTTAACTAGATAAATATAGTATTTGCCTTTAATCTTATTAATCTTTGAATATAAAAAGTAAAATTCATCATTTACAAAGCAATCAATATGTTCTTCAATTGCATTCGTTTAAATAGTATTCTAATCATGCTGTATATTACACCAAAATCATAAGTTTGCGTCAACTTTAAAATATAATGATAGATTAATCAAAATGCTAGTTTTATGTAAACTTTAATTGATTTTAAAAAATATATTGATTCATATTTTTTCCTATGCTATAATACAACATATAAGGGAGGATTTTTTTTGAAAACTACAGATGAAAAGCTTAAAGTAATAACTCCATATATTCTGGATATTTTAGGCTCTAAAAAATATTTAAAACTAAAATCTATAGACCATCATTGGGAATATAGCATATTTGATCACTGTGTAAATGTTGCATACCATTCGTTTAGAATAGCCAGATTTTTAAATTGGGACTATTTATCTACTGTTAGAGCTGGTATGTTGCATGATTTTTTCCTATATAACTGGAAAAAGCAAACACCAAAAGAAGGATTGCATGGTTTTGTACATCCTAAAATTGCGTATAACAATTCTATAGAACTATTTAAAGTAAATGAAAAAGAAAAAGACATAATTTTAAAACATATGTTTCCAATAACAATAATACCACCAAAATATAAAGAAAGTTATTTATTATGTATGGTAGATAAGTGTTGTGCTACATCAGAAATAATACATGCAGCATATCTAAGTTTAATTGAAAGAAGAATTAAAAGTCCTAAAAAAATTTTAGCTTCACAATTTATTAATTCTTTTATATACATATTTTTAATATTATTAATGGCAATATAAGGAGTAATAATGGAAAAAATAAAAACCGTTTTAATTACTGGTGCAAGCAAAGGAATTGGGAAAGCCTGTGCAATCGAATTTGCTAAATTAGGATATAACATAGTTATAAACTATAATACTTCAGAGCAACCAGCCTTAGAATTAAAAAATGAATTAGAAACTAAATATAAAATTAAAGCTTTAACTATTCAATGTAATGTTGGAATAGAACAAGATGTAATCAATATGGTCAACCAAACAATAAATAGCTTTAAATCAATAGATATATTAATTAATAATGCTGGTATTTGTTATGACGAACCATTTGAAGAAAAAACTGTTGAACACTTTATGAATACTATACAAACAAATTTACTTGGTACTTTTTTAGTATCCAAATATGTATCAAAAAAAATGTTAGACAATCATTTTGGTAAAATAATAAACATATCCTCTACTAGTGGATTAAGCGAATTTTCACCTTTTAGTATGGATTATAATGCTTCAAAAGCTGGAATCATTTCATTAACACATGATTTAGCTATACAACTTCAACCATATATAAATGTAAATGCTATCGCCCCAGGTTGGATTGATACTACAATGAATAAAGATTTAAACACAGATTTTCTAAAAGATGAAATAGAAAAAACTTTAGTTAAGTATATAGCTAACCCAGAAGAAGTTGCAAAATTAGCAGTATTTTTAAGTAGCGATGATGCTAGATATTTGAATAGTGAAGTTATAACATTAGATGGCGGAAGATAATATAATTATAAATACAAAAACACCTATAAACATATAAGTGTTTTTTTATTAAAGAATATAAATGCAATTATAATTTTTAAGTATCATAAAATTAATATTGACAAAGTATTTTCATACTTTGTCAATATTACCACGGCATATAATATTTATTAACCGATCTATTATATTTTATAATGCATGGCGCATCGAAAACATACCCTTGTGGAAATTTAATTAATAAATATGCATTTATTAACACTTTGTCACACTGTCAAAAGGAACGTATAATGTTTTTGTAAGATCCATTACTTTCCTTATATCACCTCTGAATTTTCGTTGGTGTTGTAAAATCATTTTACAACGATAATATTATATGCAATAGAATTCAAAAAATCAATACTTTCACCAAATATAAATTCAATATATTACTCATTAGTTGAAAAAAATATAAAACTATGATATAATTCAATGGTATGTATGAAATTTTGAATGGAAAAACAGCCTATTTGGCAGTTGGACAAGCATTACCAGTAATTGAGCAATCATATGAATGCTCAATTATCACTACTGATACAATCAGTAGTCACTCTTTGGAACAAAAATCAATTTTCCCAAAAAGAATTGAAAACATCAATGGTAACATTGTAAAAATTGATACTGCTTTCAATGAAGTATTCTTCGTAATGCTTCCAGTATTGCCTAACGATAATGTTTACTTTATCGAAATTGCTGAAGTTCCATACATCGGCACAATTTTGGAATGTAAAATTCTCAACAGCACTAACCCGAGATGGATACCTTCCCAATGTGAAAAAATAGAGAAAATAGCGAAGTTATCTGATCGCTTGTTTTTATTAGAAACAAGCAACGCAAGGTATTTCGCCTTAAAAGAATGAAGTATTTGCATTAATATGCAAATACTTCATTTTCCTTTTTATTAATATTATTAATTTTCAATTTATTATCTTCAATAGTTAAATAAATTTTATCGCCTTTTTTAACTATATCATCTAACATTTTTTCAGCAATTTTGTCCTCAATTTTTGATTGAATATTTCTTTTTAATGGTCTTGCACCATATTCTTTGTTATAGTCTTTTTCTACAATAAAATGCACTACTAAATCATCATATTCCATATCAATATTATTATTCTTCAATTTATTTTTCAAATCATCTAATAATATTCTTGTTATTTTTAATAGATCTTCATTATTTAATTTATGAAAGACAATTATGTCATCTAATCTATTTAAAAACTCTGGTTTAAATGTCTTCTTTAATTCTTTCATTATACTATCTTTAATAAATGCATTTTCTTTTTCTTCATTTGATCCTGTCTCAAATCCAATAGTATTTTTATCTACTATTAATTTAGCCCCAACATTTGATGTCATAACAATTACACAATTTTTAAAATTAACTTTTTTACCTTGTCCATCTGTTAATTGTCCATCATCTAATATTTGTAATAAAACATTCAAAACATCAGGATGAGCTTTTTCTATTTCATCTAATAGTATAACTGAATATGGTTTCCTTCTAATCTTTTCAGTTAGTTGTCCACCATCTTCAAATCCAACATATCCAGGTGGTGATCCTATCAACTTAGATACAGTATGCTGTTCCATATATTCTGACATATCTAATCTTATCATAGCATTTTCATCACCTAATAGATTATAAGCCAATGTTTTTACTAATTCCGTTTTACCAACACCAGTTGGTCCTAAAAACATAAATGAACCTATAGGTCTTTTTGGATCTTTTAAGCCAACTCTACCTCTTCTAATAGATTTAGCTATTGAACTTACAGCTTCATTTTGTCCTATAATTCTTTCATGCAATGATTGCTCTAAATTCTTTAATCTTTCCTGTTCAGATTTATTCAATTGCTTTGCAGGTATACCCGTCCACAAACTTATTATATCTGCTATATCCTCAACAGTAACACTAATAACATTAGTAATATTTTTACTCTTCCATTTATCGAGCTCTTTTGTAACTTTTTCTCTTTGCTTTGCAATTTGATCTCTTAATTTTGCTGCTTTTTCAAATTCTTGCTCTTTAACAGCTATCTCTTTTCCCTTATTTAACGATATAATTTTATTTTCTATTTCTTTTATTACATCAGGTCTTGTAAAAGATTTTAATTTTATTTTTGAAGCTGCTTCATCAATTAGATCAATAGCTTTATCTGGCAAAAATCTATCATTTATATATCTAATAGATAATGTAACTGCTGCCTTTATAACATCATCAGATATTTTAACATTATGATGAGACTCATATTTATTTTTAATACCTTTTAATATTTCAATTGTTTCTTCTTCAGTTGGTTCTCCAACAATAATTGGTTGAAATCTTCTCTCTAATGCCGAATCCTTTTCAATATATTTTTTATACTCATTTAAAGTTGTTGCTCCAATTAAATGTAATTCTCCTCTAGATAACATTGGTTTTAATATATTGGCTGCATCTATTGCACCTTCAGCAGCACCAGCCCCAACTATTGTATGTAACTCATCGATAAATATAATCGTATTTCCTGATTTAACGATTTCTTTTATAGATTTTTTTAATCTCTCTTCAAAATCGCCTCTATACTTTGCCCCCGCAACCATAGAAGAAATATCTAATGTTACTATCCTTTTATCTTTTAAAGTTTCAGGTACGTTGCCATCTACTATTCTTTGAGCTAAACCCTCAACAACAGCAGTTTTACCAACACCTGGTTCTCCAACAAGACATGGATTATTTTTTGTCCTTCTACTTAATATTTGTATTAATCTTTTTATTTCTTCTTCTCGACCAATAACTGGATCTATTTTATTTTCTTTTGCCATAGCAGTTAAATCTCTACCAAATTCATTTAATGTTGGAGTTGTATTATCTGCTAATTTAGATTTTGAATTTTCAATATCAAATTCATCATGCATATATATTTTTTCGATTTCAGCCTCTATTATTTGAGGATCAACACATAATAGCATAATTATTCTAGTTGCAACACTTTCACCCTGTTTTATTAAACCTAATAATAAATGTTCTGTTCCAATTATATTGTTTCCTAATTTTTGTGATTCAGAATAAGCTATTTCAAAAACATATTTTGCCTTTGGAGTAAAACCTGTACAAATATCAGAATTATTTTTTATTCCAATAACTTCAATTATTTTATTTCTAATTGAATCTGCATTTAATCCAACACTGCTTAATATTTTTGCAGATACTGATTCTGGGCACTCTGCCAAACCATATAACAAATGTTCTGTTCCAATATAATTATGTCCTAAATTTTTAGATAACTCCTCAGCAAACTTTATTGTTTCTGTAGCTTTATCAGTATATTTATACATATATTCACCTCCATTATTTCCATTATTTTAATTCTTTCATTTTATCTCTTATAACAGCTGCATCTTCATATCTTTCTTCCTCAACAGCCTTTTTTAATTTTATCTCTAATTCCCTCTTTTGTTCTTCTTTTGTTTTTTCATTTCTTACTTGCTTTTGTGGTTGTACTTTTTCTTCATCCCAAATTCCAACATCTAATAAATTGGACATAGAATATATCTCATCTTCTAATTCTATAGGATTCCAAAAACTATTTCTAAAACTTACTGGCATAAACATGTTTTTCATGTAATTGGCCATAATATTTTCTACTCTCTTTAATTCTTTTAATTCAACTTCTTTTGCACAATCCATGCAAAGAACTGTTTTACTTGCAACTCCATTTATATTCATATATATATATACTATACCCTCTTTTTCATTACATTTAGCACATTTCATAAATATCACCCCTTCATAATAAGTTAATAAGCATGTTTTTTAAAATACATGCTCGTACATTATCTTTTATCTCATTATTCAATCGCAATACTTTATCATTTGTTGCTACCTTAATAAGTTTTATTTCTGTTTCAGTTGCAAAATCATTTTTATATAAGCTATTTAGTATTATTTGCGTTTCATTATTGGTAATGTTATCTTTAATTGAATTAACAAGATTCATAATATACTCACCCTTGGAATAATCAATTTTAGTTATACGAATATAACCTCCACCACCACGTCTACTTTCTACATAATATCCATTACTATTATTAAATCTAGTATCGATTACGTAATTAATCTGAGATGGTACACAATTAAATTGATTCGCCAATTCATTCCTTTGTAAATCAATATATTGCTCTTCTTTTAGAACATTTTTTATCCAATCCTCTATTATGTCTGATAATTTCAATTCATCACCCCTTTTTCGACCTTTTCTGACTTACGCAAACATTATATAGTATAATTTTAAATTATTCAAAGGTCAAATAAGGTCAAAAATATTAAATTTCGCTTATTTTATTAACTTATCTTGGAAATTTGTAATATTCTCTAACTTATTTACAATATCCCTTTGAGTATCCATATCTACCAAGCTGTTGTATTCTGGTATAAAACCATAATTCTCTGTTTCTTCTTTAAAAATAAACTCCTTATTCTCCATTTTATCCCCCAATCTCATATATTATATGGAAAAAAATTTTAACTATTCATTCATTATATTTAAAGGATTTACAAAACTATTATTAATTTTAATACTAAAATGCAAATGTGAACCTGTTGTTGCTCCATTTGTAGGATTACCCTTAGAATCTTTGTATGGATTATTTGTTACATCATATATATTCTTTGGACCAACACGACCAATTACTTCGCCTTGATCTACATATTTCCCTAAAAAAGGATAATAAGCACTATCTACATGACAATATATTACTTCTATATTATCTTTTTTCACCTTAATAGTATGCCCTCCAGCTCCACTAAATCCAACAAAAGATATATATCCTTTTATGCTACTAACTATATTTGCACCACTTGGTGCAGCAATATCTATGCCTGTATGATATGTACTCGAACCTTTAGTTGGAGCTTGCCTATTTCCAAATTCAGACGTTATTGTATTATATCCAATAACAGGCCACTGATAATCATATGCTTTTACATAATAATAATTACTACTATTATTACTTATCATACTATATCCACTTTCATAAAAATATTCAACCGTTATTATTATAGCTAATAATATAACTATTATATAAGGAATTAAAAAAAGTTTCAAAATATTCCTTTCCCTTTTCCCTATACAAATTATATATACAATTCCAAAAAATGTAAATACTTATTCTACATTTTTTGAATTGTTTCTTCTATGCTACTTTGTGGACTTAGCCAAATAATACTCTTATATGCCTTAAACCATGTTATTTGTCTTTTGGCATAATGTCTAGTTTCTTTTTTTATTAACTCTATCATTTCTTCCAAAGTAATTTCTTCTTTCAAATATCTAATTACTTCTTTATATCCTAATCCTTGCATTGCTGTTGGAAATTTAGAATACTTATTATATATTTTTTCAACTTCATTAACTAAACCTTTTTCTATCATTTTATCTACTCTATCATTAATTCTTTGATACAATTCTTCACGTGGAACATCTATCCCAAATAAAATGAAATCATATTTACTATCTTTATTTTTAGATATACTATTATAATAAGTGATTGTTTTTCCTGTTGTATGATAAACTTCTAATGCTCTAATAATTCGTTTTGTATCATTTATACTTAATCTATTAGCAGAATCTATATCTATTTCTTTTAACATATTATGTATTTCTTCATTACCTTTTTCTTTTGCAACCTTTTCCATTTTTTTTCTGTAATCTAAATCTGTACTTTCTTCAGAAAAATCTATATTATTCATTAATGCTTCAACATATAATCCTGTTCCACCAACAATTATTGGTATTTTATTACGAGATAGTATATCTTCAATTAAAGGATTAACCATTGATACATATTTTACAACATTAAAATCCTCGTCAGGATTTATAATATCTATCATATAATGTTTTACAAACTTCATATCTTTTATTGATGGTTTTGCAGTTCCTATATTCATTTCTTTATAGACTTGCATAGAATCACAAGATATAATTTCAGTATTTAATTTTTTTGCTAACTCCATAGCAAGTGAACTTTTACCAGAGGCTGTAGCTCCTCCAATTATTATTACCTTTTGCTTCATATTATTTTCTACCAAACTTTCTTTCTAAATCATATTTGCTAAATTTAATAGCTGTTGGCCTTCCATGTGGACAAGTAAATGGATTATCTAATGTTAATAGCTCTTGAATTAATCCTTTTACTTCCATATCTGATAAATTCATATTGCCTTTTACAGCAGCTTTACATGCAATTGTAGCAATTAAATTATCTTCCATATTATCTTTATTAGTTCTTAAATTACCCTGTAATTCATCTAATACATCCATAAATAAATCTTTTGCATTTATATCTACACAAATATTAGGAACGCCAGATATTTTATATGTATTATCACCAAAAGACTCAATAATATATCCAACCTTGTCAAAAGTATCAATATTATCTTTAACAATATCCATTTCCTTATTTGTTAATGTTATTATTTCAGGTATTAATATCATTTGAGATAATCTTTCATCATTATAATATGACTTTTTTAATCTCTCATATAATACTCTTTCATGTGCAGCATGTTGATCTATTATATATAATTCATTTATATATTCAATTATATTATATGTTGAAAAAGCTGTACCAATATATGTATATTCTTTTTTATTTTGTACAACATCACCATGGTTTTCAAAGAAATTGATGTCCTCATTTTTATTTGCTTTATTTTCAACAATACCTTTTAGCATATTATCTAAACTTGGTTTATATTCATCATAATTAGCTTCATTTATTTCTGAAATAGCATCTTTTTTAATATTATTATTTAATGAATTAACTCTATCAAAAGCATTTTCATATGTTTCTTTTTTATGGATATTATCAACATTGTCAACTTCCTTATTGTCTAAAGTATCTACAAAAGCATGCCTACTTAAATCATTCGTTAATAATGCTTCTCTTATTCCATGATATACAATTTTAAAAACATCATTTTCATTTTGAAATCTTATTTCAAGTTTTGCTGGATGAACATTCACATCAACCAATGATGAATCTATATTTAAGTTTATCATCGTAAAAGCAAATTTACCTTGTGGTAATATATTTTTATATGCTTCATCAATAGCTGTTCTTATAGTTTTATCTTTAACATGTCTTGTATTAACATACATAATTTGATTACTTCTGTTTGATCTGGATATACTAGGTTTTCCAATAACTCCAACAAGTTTCATACCTTCATATTCATAATTTACTGGTAATAAATTATCTGCTATTTCTTTACCAAATATACTATATATTGTTGTTATAATATCTCCATTACCATTAGTAGATATTACTACTTTATTACTAGATTTTAACTTAAAGGATATTTCTGGATGTATTAAAGCAAGCCTTGATACTATATCTTCTATATATCCACCTTCTGTAAAATCTTTTCTTAAAAACTTATATCTTACAGGGGTATTAAAAAATAACTCTTTTACTTCTATTACCGTTCCTTTAGGACATGCACCTTCTTCAAAAGATAAAACATCTCCTGCTTTTACGATAATTCTGTTGCCTACACTATTACCAGTTGATGATGTCATTTCAACATTTGCAATAGCAGCGATACTTGCTAAAGCTTCACCTCTAAATCCCATTGTCATAACAGTACTAAGATCTTTTCCAGAACGAATTTTACTTGTTGCATGCCTTTCAAAAGCTAATTGCATATCATCTTTTGCTATACCTTTTCCATCGTCAACAATCCTAATATACGATATTCCGCCATTTCTAATCTCTATACTAATATTTTTTGCACCTGCATCTATAGAATTTTCTACTAATTCTTTTACAACATTAGCAGGCCTTTCTATTACTTCACCAGCTGCAATTTGATTTATTGTTAATTCATCTAATACTACTATATTTCCCATATTATCACCTTGAATAATATTATACACTATTTGAACCAAATAGAATAGTATTTTAAATATTTTTTTAGAAAAACTACTTGTATTCTTATAATATATATTACTAAAAAAATCTTAAAAATGTATTAAAAAATACAAAAGCAATAACAAACTTATTTGTTATTGCTTTTGTATTATTATTCTACATCTTCTTTTTTAGTAGTTTTTTTAGTTGTCTTTTTAGTTTTAGATGTAACTTTTTTTACTTTCTTAGGTTTTTCATCTTTTTCTACATTTTCTTTTGATTTTTTTGTAGACTTTTTAGGAGTAATAATTTGTCCCTTTGGTTTTAATTCTTTATCTCCCTTAGATTTTTTAACTGTAATTTTCTTTTCTTTTTTTGGTTTCTCTTCTATTAATTTTTCTTCTTCAAAATCATTCTCTTCAGCTAAAGCTTCTGCTATTTCTTCTTCAGTTTTTTCTTTCTTTTCAATCTTAGGCATTTCAATTCTATTTTCTCTTAAAAGTAATAAATCATTATTAACTACTACACCTTTATATGTATTTGTTTCTTGACTATATTGAAACTCTATTAAAGATGATTCTAAATCTGTTGATAAATGTTTTAACTCAGTAGTGAATAACATTTCTGTATCTTTCAGTGGTATAGCTGCTTTTTTAATAATCTTAAATATTTCACTAATATGTTGATTATCTTCTGCAACAATTACTAATTGTGGATCTTTTTCAAAATCACAATCCTTTGTTAAAAAGAAATTATAAAAATCTGCATAAAGCTGCATTTTTTCAATTAATTTATTTTCCCAATCATCATTTCTACGTATTACTTCAAATATTAATTCTTGTATATTTTTACCATCATTTAATCTTATAAGACCACCAGTCGGTTTAAACTTTACATTTTGTTTTTTTGAATAAAGTACTGCATTTATGTTACATGATTCATAAGCTTTTACTTTTTCAATATATGATATTATTATTTGATTACCAGCTAATCTCTTCTTTATTAAATGAACAGGTTTAGCATTATTAGTTTGTTGCCAATCAGATTTTATCTCTCTTGAAGCTAACAAATACTTACCCATTTTTTCTAAACAATAAACTCTAAATATTCCTTTTCCTTCTTCACTTGTAAAGTAATATCTTGTTATTACTTTTGTTTTAATTAGTTTTTGTAATTTATCATCAACTTTACTTTGCGATTTAATGTCTATTCCTTTTAATAATAATAATTGGAATATTTGTCTTGCTGTTACAAATTCATATTTATTTATTATTTCTAATATTTCAAAATGAATATCAGTTATATAGCCCATATCCACATTAAACATTACTTGATTAATACTTACATAACCATCTTTGCCATCAAATACTTTTCGTTCGTTATTTCTCATCGCAAAAGGCGATTTTTGAGCTTTAACTTCTGAATCATTTACCATAATAATTCCTCCCTTATTATAAATATATCATTTATAATTTATATACATATTTATTTTAAGCCCTTTGGCTAAAACATGGTTTACAATTATATTGTCAACCGAGTTATATTAATTATTGTTATTAGTTACACCTGGATTTAAAGCTTTTACACTTGAGCTATTAAATACACTTTTAATGCATACAATTAATTTACTATTTGCAATTTTATTTAATATTCCAGTTTTTATAACTATTAATGAATCATCAATATATTCTGCATATTTATTATTGTCTGGCACATACTTCTCAATTAAACTATCATCAATTTTAACATCAAAATCTTCTATATTAACCATAAATCCAGCTGATGGTTTCTTCGTTAATAATACATCACCTAATTCTATAGATATATATGTTATTGCTTTTTCTTTGTCCTTTATTCTATCTAAATCAATCTCAGCATGTAAATTAGATTGTAAATTTGAAATTTTACTTTTAACAGTTTTTTCATTTTTTACATATTTATCACTTTTTCTATCTTCTGTTTTAATTGTATTTAGTTTATCTATATAATCTGCTAAATCATTATCTACTAACGATTTTTCATATATAGAAAAATCTTCTCTTGAAACAGCAAATAAATAAGCTTCATTTAATATATTAGCCATATTTGCATTAATAACTGACTGTTTTTCTAATTTCTCTTTTTCCTCGCTTAAAATTTTATATTGCTTATCACAAAAATCAGTTAAACTTATGACTTTATCATATACTTCCTTTGGTATTTCATTTTCAGCATATGATTGCAAATATGATTTTATATTTTCAATTTTGCTTCTAAATTCTTCATTTTCAGATAATTCGGTTATTTGTTTTTTACTATTTGG
>Ga0265294_10004997_pt1 | contig 16276 bp, 17 predicted proteins | sample MunlanPumphouse3_FD_192504 | JGI IMG/M metagenome (GOLD analysis project Ga0265294, IMG submission 192504) | Groundwater microbial communities from a municipal landfill in Southern Ontario, Canada - Pumphouse #3 | ecosystem: Environmental > Aquatic > Deep subsurface > Groundwater | place...
GATTCCAGCCGGCGAACACAAGCTGGAACTCAAATTTGCCCCCGAAAGCTATCGCCAAAGTAAAACCCTTTCCCTGGCAGGATTGGGCATTACTATTTTGGCACTCCTGGCGGGATTTGGCCTCCAGCTTTATACCAAACGCCATAACTAAGCTATCAATCTACATCAACCTTAATGGGCAAGCAAACACCCTGCTTGCCCATTGCTTTAGCCTGTCTTTGGCTTAGCTTTAGCCCAAGACTCCCCAGTGTCACGGGAGAATCATGGGCTGAAATTGAGCCAGACTCGAGCTGAACCAAGGAGTGCCATAGGGATTTTAAATACCGCTTTCAGGATGGAAATCTCACGTCAAGTATGGCACCAGGAAAGATAGATTGACAGTAATTGCCTGATTGTAAACACTTGATCCAAGAGGTAAACATGAAGCTGCTTCCTATTGTCATGTTATTGTGTATCATGCAGATACCGCTTATGATCCGAGCCCTTGAGGCTACGGATAGTTTTGCCGTGCTTAGTGAAAATGAACTGCTGGAATTGCAAAATATGCTCTCGACTGAGGATCTTCTTCCCCAGCACACAAGTTTCTACCGGGATTGGGATCCCTACAGCCGTCTGAAATCAGACTGGCATATGCAAACCTTACAGGGTGGCTTTGCCGCCTTGCCCCTCTTTGGTGACTTGCGGGCAGTAATGAACGTCAACTATCATGGAGACATATATGAGCATATGTTTGATATAACGTTCGGGGTCAAAGACATAGCCACTACCCGCTCCCGTCATGAAGAGATCAGGCGGATTGTGGGGAGGATCACAAAACCCAGAGATATCTTCCACTATCTGGAAACCGCTTTTGCGGAACTGGATATTCAACTGAACAAGGCCTTTAAGCAGCTTAGCGAAGCTGATCTGGATACTCTGCAAGCCTTTTGCCTGCAAGTTATGCTGGAGGAAGAGCATAGCGAGCAATACAAGGAATACTTCAAAACGCAAGAACTTCCCTGGCTGGAGGATATGAATCTGGATCACATTGCCGATCTGATGGAAAAAGTGGATGCCCAGGCCTTGGGAAAGGCAGCCTATGAATACCGGGTTTGGGCAGAAATGCTGGAAACGGCAGTTTACTATATGGAACTAAAAAACACAAAGCCGATCTTTCACCAAAGCCCCTGGGGTCTGATGGTGATCGGCAGTATCAAAGATGACGTCTATAATGTATCTACATATCCCATTCTGGGCAAAGAGCACTTATGTGCCATCATCGATCCTGCCGGGAATGACGTCTACGAAGTGCCGATTGTAAGCTCAGCGGGTTCACCCTTCTACTTTCTGAGTGATTTCTTTGGCAATGATGTGTATCGCAGTTCCCAGCCTTGCTTTTTAGCTCTCGCTGGCTTGGGTTATAGCAATGATGGCAATGGCGACGATTTGTATGATCTGGGAGATTTCTCCTTTGCCGCAGCTATGGGCATGGGTGTGCACCGCGATGAGGGTGGTGATGATGTGTACCGGGGAGGGCTGTTTGCTCAGGGGGCAGCAATCTGTGGAGTATATCTACTCTCGGACAGCCTGGGCAATGACCACTATCAGGCGCACACGATGAGCCAGGCTTTTGGCAGCACTCTGGGCGCTGGAGTATTGCGGGATGGAAGCGGTTCTGATCTTTATTATCTGGGTGGTAAATACACTCATGCGCCTTTGATGCCAAATGATTACCGCACCATGGGTCAGGGTATGGGTTTTGGCATGCGGCCAGCTTTGGCGGGCGGCTTGGGCTTGCTCTATGATCGGGATGGGAATGACAGATATATTGGCGGAGTATATGCCCAGGGTGTGGGATATTGGTATGCCACCGGCGTTTTGATTGATGAATCTGGTAATGATATATACAATGCGGTTTATTATCCACAGGGCTCAGGAATCCACATGGCGGCCGGATTCTTGTATGATCACGAGGGTGATGATGCCTATTACAGCCGAAATGGACCAGGTCAAGGCGCTGGGCATGACTGGAGCTTTGGCATCCTGGTAGATGCAGCAGGCAATGATGCATATTCCATTCATGGTGGAAATGGTTTGGGACTTTCCAATTCTCTGGGTATTTTTGTGGATAAATCCGGCGATGACCGTTATGAGCGCAATGAAGCACAGAATTATGGCAATGGAGCATTCAGCCGTTCCACCGGAAGCATTGGTCTGTTTCTGGATGCCGGAGGAAAAGACCTTTATACCGAAGCCTTGGCCGCAAACGACAGCACCTGGGTAAAAGGCAAATATGGGATTGGTCGGGATCTGGAGCTGAATCTGGTGGCTAAAGAGGAGCAGGAAAGCCCTGTCGAGCAGCTTGAACCTCCTGCAGATGATGCGCCAATCGAGGATATTTTTGCTGCATCCGCTGAATGGGAAGTTGGATCTGCCATAAACCGGGTTCGCCGGGCCCGAGAGATCATGATCAGCCGGGCAGATGAGATGCGGCCATATATTCTGGACAACAAGCTTGGCAGTGAATCCGGCTTAGAATACCGCGCGATCGATGCTTTTATGGTTGCAGATTCCCTGTTTCAGGATGCGCTTCTTACCTTTGTAACCGACTCCGACTCCCTGAAAGCCAAAAATGCTATCTCTCTGCTTTGCGGAGTCAAAGATATGCAATTGCTGCCTCTGCTGGAGGAGCATCTGGCCAATGGAAAGTATCTGGCAACCTGCATTTCTGCTCTGGGCAATCTGGAGAGTGAGCAGAGTCTGCAACTACTAATGAAATATAGGGATTTGAGTAATGAGCGCCTGCGCTTCCTGGTGGTGCGTTCAATTGCGGCTTTCAAGAGTGAAGAAGCCAAAAGCGCCTTGCAGGGGTTTCAGACAGATGATTCTTTCCTGATCCAGGCACTACTGCGCAATCTGCCGGAGGATAGATAATGAATACCCAAAAAGCTATCTTTGAACAGTATCTGCATGAGCAGAAACTGACCAACATCCCCAACCTGATGGGAGTGTTTGAGCACTATCATCATTTGCTGGTTGAGCACAATCGGCAGGTGAATCTGATCTCGCGTAAAATGCCTGCTGAGAACTACTGGATTCAGCATTTTCTTGACAGTCTATTGGTACTTGAAACTTTGGACTTTCAGGGCTATACCGTTCTGGATTTTGGAACAGGCGGTGGCTTACCCGGTATTCCACTGAAGATTGTGCAACCGGATTGCGAGATGGTGTTGCTGGACAGTGTTCAAAAGAAGTGCCGGGCAGTTCAGGATATTGTTGAAGCCCTGTCTCTTGGTAAAACCAGTGTGTTTTGCTCCAGGATTGAGGATTATGCCTTTATGGGACGTCGTCCCAGTTTTGATCTCATCCTGTGTCGGGCAGTCGCACTGGAAGAACGCTACCTTGCTCCCTTGCGGCGACTGCTGAAACCTTCTGGCAGATTGTTGATGTTCAAATCGAGATCGTTGGACGATTTGGAAGGCATCGAATATGAAGTTTTGCTGGAAAAGGATGATGAACACATCGGACGTCGGCGCTTGATCGGAATCAAGCAACGGGATTTGATGAAACGATAAACCACAAAAAATACGGAAGTTATGGCAAAGATAATTACGATAGTGAATCAGAAAGGTGGAGTGGGGAAAACCACAACCACTGTTAATCTGGCAGCTGCTCTGGCAGTGCTGGAAAAGCGCGTGTTGCTGATCGATCTGGATCCTCAGGGCAATGCCACCAGCGGTGTCGGTATCGACAAAGAGAATGTTGAGCTGCAGGTGTATGATGCTCTGATTGGCAGAGAATCAATTCACAAGTGCATCCTTCCCACCAGCACCAGCAATCTCTTCTGCATTCCCGGCAATATAAATCTTACCGGAGCAGAAATCGAACTGGTGCACGAGTTTGCGCGGGAGCACAAACTGAAAGAAGCTCTACAACCCATTGTGAATGAATGGGATTATATCCTGATTGATTGCCCTCCCTCTTTGGGGCTATTAACAGTAAATGCGATGACCGCTTCTACTGACGTTTTGGTGCCAATTCAGTGTGAGTATTATGCCCTTGAAGGGGTTAGCCAATTGCTCACCACCATCCGGTTGATTCAGAAGAATCTGAATCCCAGCCTGAACATCCTGGGCATCCTGCTCACGATGTTTGATAAAAGGGTCAATCTCTCAATGCAGGTTGCCAAGGAAGTGCACCGCTATTTCAAAGAGAAGGTGTTCCGCAGCGTTATCCCCCGCAATATCAAATTAACCGAAGCCCCCAGCTTTGGTAAACCAATATTCTTGTATGATATCCGTTCACCCGGAGCAATGAGCTATCTCAGCCTGGCCAATGAAGTTGTGGAACGCTCACACTAATGGAGAAGAATAAATGAACGAACATCTCGGACGCGGCTTATCCGCCCTGATTCCCAATGCTGAAACCAAAAACCTGCAGAATGCGGGAATCGGAACCTTGCCTATTGATCGGATTCGCCCCAATCGTTTCCAGCCCCGCAAGAGATTTGACACCGAAAGCTTGAAAGAACTTGCTCAATCCATCGTGGAAAACGGGATCATTCAACCTCTGATCGTCACTAAAAGCACTGGCTCGGAGTATGAACTGATTGCCGGAGAACGGAGGTTGGAAGCTGCTAAAATGGCAGGTCTGGAAGAAGTCCCCGTAGTGATTCGCTCTGTCTCCAAAAAAGAACAGTTGCAGATGGCTATCATCGAAAACATACAGCGTGAAGATCTGGATCCCGTCGAAGAAGCAATGGCTTATCAGACATTGGCGGATGATTATCAGCTTACGCATCAGCAGATTGCTCAGGTGATGGGCAAGGATCGCGTGACGATTACCAATTCCATGCGTCTGCTCAAATTGCCCGATGAAGTGTTGCAGATGTTGGCCGATGGGCAAATCTCGGCTGGACATGCCCGCAGTGTTCTAAGCGTGGAAGCAGATTACCAGGTGCTCTTTGCCCAGCATATTGTGAAATATAAACTCAGCACCCGCCAGGCCGAGGAAAAAGCCAAAAGCTTTGTCGAAAGCCTGCAGCACGGAGCAGAACCGAAAACCGCACTCACCCGCAGTTTGGAAACTGAATTGAGTCATATCTTTCGCCTCAAGGTAAGTGTCAAAGAACACAAGGGTAAGGGCAAAATAACCCTTGAATACCGCAATCAACGGGAACTTGAGGAATTGAAATCACTTTTGGAAAAACTAAAATAGAATAAATGGAGAAACAATGAGTAAAATGCCTTATGCCGAACCATGGCGCGTCAAAATGGTGGAACCTCTCAAGATGCTTAGTCGCGAAGAGCGGGTAGCGAAAATTAAAGCTGCCAGTTTTAACCTCTTCAACCTCGTTGCAGAAGATGTGTTTATCGATCTGTTGACCGATTCCGGAACCGGAGCGATGAGCGATCATCAATGGTCTGCTCTGATGATGGGAGACGAAAGCTATGCCGGGTCCAAAAGCTTCCTGGCTATGAAAGAAACCATCACCGAGCTGATGGGATTCCCTTACGTTTTGCCAACCCATCAGGGACGTGCGGCAGAAAATGTGCTGTTTTCGGCTACAATCAAACAAGGTGATATCATCCCCGGAAATGCCCACTTTGATACAACCAAGGGACATATTGAATTCCGCAAGGCTACTGCAGTTGACTGCACGATCGAAGTTCCGGAAGCAATATCCAAAAATCATCCCTTCAAAGGCAACATTGACATCGACAAACTTGAAGCCTGCATAGCTCAATACGGCAAAGAAAAAATCCCCATGGTGATTCATACCGTAACCTGCAACACAGGTGGGGGACAGCCTGTTTCCATGCAAAACCTCAGAGAGGTTGCGGCTGTGTGTAAAAAACACGGCATTCCGCTTGTCTTTGATTCAGCTCGTTTTGCCGAAAATGCGTATTTCATTAAAACCCGCGAGGACGGGTATCAGAACAAGAGCATCAAAGAAGTCGTCAAAGAGATGTTCAGCTATGCCGATGGGATGACAATGAGCGCAAAGAAGGACGCCATCGTCAATATCGGTGGATTTATAGCCCTGCGCGATGAAAAGGTCTATCAGGCTTGCTGCACCTTTGGGATCATTTTTGAGGGCTTTGTAACCTATGGCGGCATGAGCGGAAGGGATATGGCAGCCCTGGCAGCGGGGCTGAGGGAAAGCACAGAATATGATTACCTGCACGCCCGCATATCACAAGTGGAATATCTGGGGAAACTGATTACCGATCTGGGGATTCCCATCGTCGAACCAGCCGGTGGCCACGCCATTTATGTGGATGCCAAAGCCTTCTTTCCCCAGATACCTCAAACTCATTATCCTGCACAGGTATTGGGAGTTGCCCTCTATGAAGAGGCGGGAGTTCGGGGAGTGGAAATCGGCACTGTATTAGCCGATCGTGATCCGATTAGCCGGGAAGAACGTCCCCCAAAACTGGAGCTCTTGCGCCTGGCCATCCCCCGTCGCGTATATACAAACAACCATATGCAGATTGTAGCTTGGGGACTTCAACAAATTTGGGAAAAACGGGAGAGCTACCGGGGTCTGAAAATCACTTGGGAAGCACCGATCATGAGACACTTCACAGCCCTGTTTGAGAGGCTTTAGGACTGAGAATTGGTACTTTGCGCTTGACACATTTATGCAGGTGTAAGTCTTGACGCATATATACATAAAAACTGGGAGAATAAGATGATTATTCAGGACGATTTGTACTATACCGAAAGTCACGAGTGGGTGAGAATCGATGGCGATTTAGCCACGATTGGCATCAGTGATTTTGCTCAACACGAGCTTGGCGACATCGTATTTGTAGAACTGCCGGATGTAGGCATGAAAGTCTCTTCTGGTGAACCTTGTGGATCCATCGAAGCCGTGAAAGCCGTGGAAGATATGATCTCTCCCGTATCCGGTAAGGTTGTGGAACGCAACAGTGATCTGGAAGACAGCCCGGATTTGATCAACAAATCCCCCTATGAAGACGGCTGGATCATGAAAGTACGCCTCAGCAACCCTGATGAAGTGGAAAACCTGCTCAGCGCAGTTGAATACAAAAAGATCATTCCCGAATAAAACCACAAAGCAAGGGTATTTTGATAGCCAAGAGCAGCAGCTTTCTGATCATCCTGTCCGCTCCCTCTGGGGGAGGAAAGAGTACTATCCTCAACGAAGTGTTACGGCGTGCAGAGAACATTGATTATTCAATCAGCTATACCACGCGGGCACCTCGCGGAGCTGAGCAGAACGGAATCCACTATCATTACGTCAGTGAAGCTGACTTTGAACAGCGAATTGCCAGTGGTGATTTCCTCGAATACGCAAAAGTATTTGGGAAAAGCTGGTATGGAACCTCAATCAGCTTCATCAAATCCCGCCTGCAGCTTTGCCGGCACGTGATTATGGATATCGATGTTCAGGGTGCTTCCCAGATTGCAGCCACGGATGTCCCCTATGTCAAAATCTTCATCATTCCGCCTTCCATGGCTGTCTTGAAGGAGCGCCTGGTCAAGCGGGGAACGGATAGCCCTGAAGACATTCAGCGCCGTCTGGATACCGCCAAAAAAGAGCTGAAATGCATACCGGACTACGAATATCTGGTTGTCAACGATGACCTCGGTCAGGCAGTGAACGACGTGATGGCCATCATCCGTGCTGAAGAGAACCGCAGCACACGCTATCAAAACCCTATGCAAGGGTTTTTAGAACAGGAGAATTAATGATAAACGAGAAAATCGAAGGATTCCTGGAAAAAGGAAACATGAACTTCCTGTTTTGCTTGCTGTCCAAACTGGAATCTCAACGGATCAACCAGTTTCCCAGCTATGTGAAACAGAAGTTTGACAAGAAAATCACCGTCCTGGCTATGGAACACGTTGCCGACAACGAAGTGCCGGATTACATCGCCGAATTGCAGGAAGCTGAACTGGCTATGGCTACCAAGCGCACTGTCGATGACGACGATGAGGGCATTGAGTTCGGTGAAGAGACCATCGATGATTCAGCAAAGTTCACTCATGACTTCGAGCAAAGCGACGTAAGCGAATATGAAAGCTTTGAAGAGGTAAAGGATCCCTTTGCCAACAATGATGATGAAGATGCCGATGATGATGACTTTGATGACGATGATGACGATGATGACCTGTAAATGTCCCGTCGTGCCTTAATCCAATATCTTGAACTGATAAAACAAAGCGGCATCCGCGAGCTGTATCGTCCCCCAAGCGATAAGGCGAAGCTGCTTGCTGAGCTTGCTACCCGCTATGCTGATTGCCAGAAGTGTCCCCTAAGTGCAGGGCGCATCAAGCTGGTGTATGGAGAGGGCAACCCTGATGCCAGCATCATGCTGATTGGCGAAGGCCCCGGAGAGCAGGAAAACCTCAGTGGCAGACCGTTTGTAGGCGCAGCCGGACAGCTTTTGGATAAAATGCTGGCGGCAATTGACATTCAGCGCAAAGACATTTACATTGCCAACATAGTGAAATGCCGCCCTCCGGGAAATCGCAATCCAGATGCTAATGAACGCCTGGCATGTATGCCCTACCTAATTGAGCAGATGGAGATAATTCAGCCCAAGGTCTTGCTGATCATGGGCCTGGTTGCAGCTCAAAGCCTGCTTTCGAATAGTGAAACACTGGGCTGGCATCGTGACAAAACCCATGAGTTCATGGGCATACCAGCCTATGTTAGCTATCATCCGGCTGCTTTGCTGCGAAATCCGAATTGGAAACGCCCGGCCTGGGAAGATCTGCAGCGCTTTCAGAAGGATTACGAGGCTATGCAATGAAGCGTCTGAGTCTGGTTCTGCTTATTCTGCTCCTGGGGGTTATGCTCACTGCGCAGGTTCTGATCTATGGCGATACCCGCAACCACCCGGAAGTGCATCGAGAACTTATTTCCCAGGTTCAAAGCACACCCTATCAGCTTATCCTCTTCACTGGAGATATGAACCGTAAGGGCACCCTGCAGAGCGAGTATGATGAGTTTAAAGAGATCATCGCCCCGCTACAGGGAAGGTTTTTGCCAGCCAGGGGGAATCATGAAAAGGATCTGGAGCTCTTTCTGAGGAACTTCGCCTCTCCCGCCGGGCTTAGCTATCAGGCGGTGATTCACGATTCGCTGCACTACTTCATTCTTGATTCCGAATCCGATATTATGCCTGGTTCCAGCCAATACCAGTGGCTGGAGAAGAGCATGGCAGAATCCAGCCTACCCAAGATCGTGGTGATCCACCACCCGGTGTTCAGCTCCGGATGGCATGGCGATGGGCATGGTCTCAGCCTGTTTTTGCCAGCTTTATTCAAGAAGCACAATGTGAAGCTGGTGTTCAGTGCTCACGACCATGATTTCGAGCATCTGCGTTACGACGGCATAGACTATGTGGTCAGTGGAGGAGGAGGGGCACCCTTGCGGGAACTGAAGAAGCAGAGTCCGCACAGCATCTACTTTCAGGTATGCCATCACTATTTGATTATGACCAAATCCGGTAACAAACTGAGCTTAAGCGCTTTTGATCTTGCCGGAAACCTTATTCACAGTTTTCATACAGATATATAGCACCATGCAAAAGAGAATCCTTGCCATTCACGATCTTTCGGGCTTTGGCAGCGGCTCGCTAATGGCCATTATCCCCATCATGAACCGCTATGGTCTGCAGGTAACGGTCTTGCCCACTGCATTGCTTTCAGCCAATACCTGCTATGCAGATTATGCCTGGCTGGATACAACCAGCTTTATCAAGAGTTGTTTGGAGCATTTCAAGAAACTTTCCCATAGCTATTCTGCAATATACAGCGGCTTTCTGGGTTCAGCAGCTCAAGCTCAGATCGTTCTTGAAGCCATCCATACTTTTGGGGGACCTTCCTGCTACATAGTGATTGATCCTGTGATGGCAGATGATGGAGAGCTCTACTCCTGTTACGATCAAAGCATGATAGAATCTCTCTCCGCCCTTGTTGCCCTGGCTGATCTGATCACGCCTAACTTCACAGAGGCCTGCTTTCTGGCTGGTTGGGAATACCGAATGGATTACAGTGAAGCTGATCTAGAACGGTTGTGTCAGAAGCTTCACCAGATAGGTACCAAAAGCATTGTAATAACCAGTGTACCAGATGCTGCCGGCAAGGGAAGCAGAGTGTTGTATAGCAATCTTGATACTGGGCTTCAATCCTTTGATTGTGATTATCTGCCTGTCTTTTTCCCCGGTACCGGAGATATCTTTTGTGCTCTGCTACTGGCTCTGATCCTCAACAATATCGGGATAGCGGAAGCCATCCCCCGGGTGATTGCATTTATCCACAAAGCAATATCTTTCAGCATGAATAGTGATATTGACAGGCGGGAAGGGATATTGCTGGAATCTCAATTGTGGCAGGAGGATCTGAGATGAAGCATAGGCTCTGTGTCACTGATCTGGATGGCACTCTGCTGCATTCCAATCACAAGATTTCGGACGTAAATAGAAAGTGCCTGCAGGAATTGGGAGAGAGGGGCATCATCCGGGTCCTTGCAACGGGCAGATCTTTATGGAGTCTGAAGCAGGTGATCACCACGGAAGCTCTCTTTGATTACCTGATAGTTGCCACAGGTGCCGGCATTCTTAGCTGGCCGGAAGAAGAGTTGTTATATAGCACAAACATCCTGCAGCCTGATATTACCAGGGTCTATCATGCTTTGGAAGCCCTGGATGTTGATTACATGATGCATCACGGAGTTCCGGATACTCATTTGATGGAATATCGTGCAAGGAAGGGTTGCTCCGATTTTTGGCACCGCATCAAGTATCATCAGCGCTTTGCCAGCCCGCTCAATCCTGAAGCTATTGCCACTATGGAAGCTGTCACCCTTTTTCTGGCCATAGCAGATAATCCCGATATGTATCAGGTATTGAAAGAAAAGCTGGCACCTCTGACTGTGATCAGCACCACCTCTGCAACTGACCAGAGCTCAATTTGGATTGAGGTGCTGGGGCAGCAGGTCAATAAGGGTAGTGCTCTTTCCTGGCTGTTGAAGCACCTGGCGATAGATCCCGATCATTGTATGGTAATTGGCAATGAAATGAACGACCTGCACATGCTGGATGCCGTTCCCAATGCCTATGTTCCCCATAATGCCATTCCTCATCTGTTAAGTCGATTTACTCATGTAGCTCATCACGATGATGATGGCTTCAGTGAAGCTGTTCAGCACTGGCTAACTAAGGTTTGAAATGAAAACAATCATCCTGCTTTCAATCTCCAATGTTTTTATGACCTTCGCCTGGTATGGTCATTTGAAATACAAGAGTTCTCCCCTGTTCAAAGTGGTGATCATCTCCTGGATGATTGCCTTTTTTGAGTATTGCTTTCAAGTCCCTGCCAATCGCATCGGGTATGGCCTCTACAATGCTTACGAGCTGAAAACGATTCAGGAAGTGATTACTCTGGTGGTGTTTAGTGCTTTTTCTGTGCTCTATCTGAAAGAGGATTTACGCTGGAACTACATCGTGGGCTTCATCCTCATTGTATGTGCTGTGTTCTTTATCTTCAAGAAATGGTAGGTTCTTTCCCGGCTTCCCAATATTCCACAGCCCGCCGCAGATGCGGAATCACAATTGATCCTCCTACGACCAGGGCGATATTGAATATCTCATTGAGCTCAGCATCTGTGATGCCACACTGGCGGCATTGATCCAGATGATAGCGGATGCAATCATCACAACGCAGCACCATTGAAGCTACCAATCCTAACATTTCCTTGGTTTTGACATCCAGAGCCCCATCCTGATAGGCAGCATGATCCAGGGCAAAGAAGCGTTTAATCTCCAGATTGGCTTTACTGAGAGTAAGCTCGGTTAATCTCTGACGCTCGTTCTGAAAGTCCCGGGGCTTCATTGCTCTTCCTTTTGCACGGATTTCAACAGCGCTCTTAGTTCTGCTTCGCTGGGAATCACAGGGCTGATAACAGTATTCCGGGCAGCCAAAATCTCTGGTATCCTGGCCTCAATCATTGCATCTGTGATGGGTACCCTCAGATCCAGCGGATAACTGGCTAACCAGTCATAGAATTGATCCCGTGTAATCCCGCATACTGAAAATACATAATTCAGTTCTTCCTCGACGGCAGGCAGATAGAAATCCATCATTTGCCGCATAAACATGCCATTGGCAAGACCATGCGCAATCCCAAACTCACTGGTGAAAGGATAGCCGATCGAATGCTGCAGGGTGGTGCTGCTATGTGCAATAGTGATACCGCCAAACATCGATGCTTTCATCAATGCTCTGCGGGCAGGCAGATAGCCCGGTTCCTTCAATGCGGTAGGCAGGTTCTGAATCACAAGCTTGATACCTTCTGCGATCATCGGATACAGCAAGGGATTTCGCTTTGTACTGTAAATACCCTCAAGCAGATGAGACAGTGCATCAATTGATGTATTCAGAGTGATTCTTGGGTTCAGGCTGAGAGTATAACGGGGATCGATCACTGCCAGATCGGGGAAGGCCAGATCCGTACCAAAGCCAGCTTTTTTCTTGATTCTTGGATCGCTAAGAACGCTGTATGGAGTTACTTCCGAGCCGGTGCCATGCGTGGTGGGAATCGCCAGGACGGGATAGCGCCGGGTCATCAGAACGATATCATACAACTGCTCTTCCCGCAGATCATTGGCTGCTGCCAGCATGATCGCCTTAGCTGCATCCAGGGGACTGCCCCCTCCGATTCCGATCAGAAAATCAAATCCACCATTCTGGAAGACCTTTTTACCCCGCATAATCGTTTGCAGATCGGGATTTTCCACTATCTCAGAAAATAACTGATGACCCTGTCCATTTTGTGTCAATATCGGTAGGAGTTCATCAAGCACACCACTTTTAGCCGCAGAATGCTTGCCACAAACGATCAGGGCATTACTGCCCAGGAGCCGGATATAGGGCTGTGCTGCTTGCAAAGCCTGTTCAGAAAAGAAGATTCTGCTAGGCAGATAAATCATCGTTCTCTCCTCAGTTTAGATTGAGGTCAGCTTTGCCTGGCATGGCAGGCATGTCAAGCAATTAGGGACTCTGTAAGAATCTTACCTGGTTTTCAGTAGCTTTCCTGCCCTTGAAAATCCTGAGCTCTCCACCCGATAGAGATATATCCCGCTGGGGCACTCTCTGCCAGATCGATCCTGACCATTCCATTCCAATTCTGAAGAGCTGAAAACCAACTGACCTCGCAGATTATAAACTTGGAGCCGGGCATCATTCAACTTGTTGGAGGCTTCAAACCTGCACAGGTCACTAAAGGGGTTTGGATACACGTTAAGCGTTGTAACCATTGGGCTTTGACTGGGGTCATCCCCTGCGCTGGAATCCTCAAAAACAATCGGTATGGTGCAGGCTGTATCCTGGAAGACTAGTCTGATTTCACTTTCGATCGTTTCGCGAACCGGCACCAGGTGACTGAGCGTAATGGTTAGCATTCCCAGAGGAGGCAGGGAAGCCGGAAGACTGATGGAAAGCATCCATTCTTCAGGGACTAAACCTTCACCAAAGCGGATATCCATAAGATCCTGTTGACTATCTCTGAGATTGATGATCTCAATCAATTGGCTGCCCCCAGTCTGCAGGACTATGCTATCCGGCATGCAAAAGATATAATCCCGGGGTTGAAGATCTACAACTGCTCCCTCCACAACGGTTAAGCCATAGGGAATGCCATCCGGAAGATTGTACCAGCCGTTGTATTGACCACCCCATCCGAAATTGAGATGATACATCTCTTCTGAATATCCATCCACAACCACATTGTGTCCTGCATCCCAGGCAGGAGTCACCACTGCCAGATGCACTGGGATTCCTTCGGCAAGGTTATCCTGCATCCGGCTAAACAAATCACTGGCTTCGGGACCCAAAAGCGCTGCATGATCAAAGCCAAAGCGTTGATATGCTTCAAAAGCCTGATCTACGGCAAAGGTGCCCGAGGCCTGAGATGAATAAACCTGAGTGAGCGCGGTACCGCAGGCAAAAACCAGGGCAGCTTCCAGAGTGTCGCTAAGCTCGATCTGATACTTGAAGGCTTGATTGATTTGATTAAGATATGTGTTCAGCCGCGGAAAGGATGGAAAATCCAGGGTATCGTAATCGTCATCAATCATATAGTTACGTCCGGAATAGGAATGATAATAGTCGTCAGTGTCATTCAGTCTGGTGCCGTTCAACGCTTGTAGATAGTTCACAATCTGTCCCATCGCAATCGCCGGGCATCCCGCGATACTGCGTGAATTAGAGACAGGATCCATCGGACATAAAGCATTCCAGGGGTAGGTCTGATTCCAATTTGAACTCAACAGATAATCATTTCTCAGCAGGGGAGGGTTGTTCTCGATGTTCTGCCAGGCCTGGATATTGCGAACATCCTGATAGGCATATCTTTGACTAAGATCTGCGATCAGCAAGTCCTGTAACAGATTGTTTTCCCCATGAAAGTCTGCATCCAGAGAGTATGCCATCAAGGGTGTAAGCTGTTCTTGTGCAGACACTACCAGGTATCCACGAGGTTCAAGATGATAAACATAAGCCAGAGCCTGATTTTGCGCTGAAAGCACTTCAGTATCTGATATCTGGCAGCACAGAGCATTGTTTTGAATGATGTTTTGAGCCAGGTTGCTTGCTCTTTGGAAGCTGATTTCTTTGGCTCCCAACATCAGAATGAATAGGCTAAATAACAGGCAGAGAGTCTTCTTCATGCGGTCCTCTATCATGGTTTATTGATTGTTTATAGATTTTGCGCAATATCTGCAAAGCTGGGCTTGCTGTCAAGTGCTTTCAAACGTACGGCTTTCTTCCTAATATCTCAATTCACTATCATCGAAACTGTAGGTGCGGCTAAGTCTCTCATTATTCCATGGTTTACGCACTTCGATCAGGTTCAACACATCGTAGCCACGGCTTTTGAGAAAACTGAGCATGCGATGGTTGTTCGGGTGTACCCAGACGAATAGATTGTCCACTTCAGAATCCTGACATTGCTTTTCAGCTTCTGCATAAAGAGCAGAGGCTATGCCTTTGCGACGCCATTTTTGGACTGTAAACAGGGTATCCACCCACCACACTCCATCCAGTGAACGTAGCACCAGAAAACCGGCACACTCCCCCTCCTGAAAGGCCAGCAGGATGCTGTAACCATTTTTTAGGTAGTCGTTTAGTTCGTTCTCCAAATCCTGATCCGAGGGTTGCACGTCTCTTGCTTTCAAAAGTGCAGTTTCAATCCTGAATTGGCGGATCAACTCCTTGATTGCGCTGCGATGGTCTTCCGTATAGGGTTGGATCATTAGCACCTCTCTATGCGTGTTTTAGCTATTGTCACCAAGGACAATAATCTGTCAAGTCCCACATTGCTTGATTTCCTCCATGCCGCCCGATTTGCGATAAAATCCCTCATCCAGGAATAGCGTATCGTAGCTTTCCGAAGCTATGTGTCAATGATTCTGAGCATCGGAATCCTCCGCAAAGGAAGTCGTATCGTAGCTTTCCGAAGCTACGTGTCAATGATTCTGAGCATCGGAATCCTCCGCAAAGGAAGTCGTATCGTAGCTTTCCGAAGCTACGTGTCATTGATTCTAAGCATCGGAATCCTCCGCAAAAGAAGTCGTATCGTAGCTTTCCGAAGCTACGTGTCATTGATTCTAAGCATCGGAATCTTCCGCTACGGTGATGTGGGACTTCTCTCTTGCCTTTGCCTCTGATATGGCTCAGGTTCAGCCCACTTTCATCAGGTGTCACGGGGGAATCACGGGCTAAACCAGAGGCAAAACATAGCTGAAGCCAAGAGGAGGAAATGTGCGAATTGCCTCTTCACACTTTATCCTTGACGATTTATCAGCTTCAGGATTATAGATACAAACTCAATTAACATACTTAAGAATCTAGTAAGTAAGGATAGAAAACTATGCGCAAACTAATTGTTGCACTAACTCTTATGCTGATTTTCACAGCTTTGATTGCAGTGGAGATTAAGTTGGATGTAGCCCCCTTTATGCAGGCTAAGAATTCGCTTCAATATCCGAAGATGATCAAGGCTGCTGAACCCATGTTGCCCTATTACCCTGTGCGAATCTTGCTCCCCTTTGGCGAGACGATGGATTCTGCCAGCATTAGCATTACAGACAACTATGTGGCAGCTCAAGGAATCGACATTGAACATGCCAATGCCCAGCAACCGATATCCCTTTCCCAGACTGCGGAAATCACCGGGGCAAATCCCGAGATATACCTGCGCGATGCCTTTTATCCTGCAAAAGACTGGGACTATCTGGGAACTCAATATTACCGTGGATAT
>Ga0265294_10004998_pt1 | contig 16276 bp, 14 predicted proteins | sample MunlanPumphouse3_FD_192504 | JGI IMG/M metagenome (GOLD analysis project Ga0265294, IMG submission 192504) | Groundwater microbial communities from a municipal landfill in Southern Ontario, Canada - Pumphouse #3 | ecosystem: Environmental > Aquatic > Deep subsurface > Groundwater | place...
CAGACGACACACTGAGTGAACTGGAGGTAAGGAGAATGATCGAGCAGGCCCTTCAGGAGAACAATGCCAATCTGGAGTTTACCCAGTGGGAGATTGTGAACATCCCGGTGAATCGGGTAGACTGGGTGTGGAACAATCAGCTGGCTCAGTGGGAGGCATTTTTCGATCTGCCTGAACTGACGGAATTTATCTATGAACAGGGTGCTCAGCTAGGATATGTTTTTATTGGTGAGCAGGGCAATGACGAAGTGCAGAAATTGCTTCCATATGTAGATACATACGAAGCAAGTGATACCAATGGTAATCCAACCTATTTTACGGAAACCATCAGTGTGGATTATCAGTTGGGTAACCCAAGTACAGTTGGTTTCTTTATCAAAGATTCACAATTGGTACAGGATCCTGACGCACCGCAAAACTACAATTTCCGCATTGTTTTGATCTGGTAATCAGCTGAACAGTGGTAGCGCATCTGCCACCACGAAGGAGCTACCGCCGATGAAGATGAGATCATTTTCATCGGCGTTTTGCATCGCTGCCGCCACCGCATCCTCCACGCTCCCGAAGCGCTCACCCGTTAATCCATACTCTCCTGCCTCCTCCTGCAGCAGCTGTTCGTCGAGTGCCCGCTCCACCGATGCACGCGTGAAATAGTATCGCGCCCCTTTGGGCAGCAGGGGCAACACGCTCTCCCTGTCTTTATCGTTCGCCATACCGAACACCATGTGCAATCTGTTGTGTTGTTCCGATTTCAGTTGTTCCATCACATCCCGCAGACCATGGGCATTGTGGGCAATGTCACAGATGATTTTCGGCTTCTCCTGCAGTTGCTGCCAGCGTCCCCGCAAACCGGTAAGGGAGATCACCTGGGAGAATCCACGGTATACCGCGTTGCGGGGGATGGACAATCCGCTTTCCTGTAGCAATGCCACTGCCGTAAGCAGGGTGCGGGTATTCTTCTGTTGTGCGAATCCACCCAACTCGCATATTAACGAATGGTATTCGCAGGTGTGGAAAATCCAACGGGAGCCCTCTCTCACAGCGGAAAGATCATTGATTTCCTCCTCTGCAAAGCGAATGGGAGCCTGGACAGATGCCGCCTTGTCGCGAAACACCCTATCCACCTCCTGATTCCCTTTCTCACCGATCACCACCGGCACTCCCGGCTTGATGATGCCTGCCTTTTCCGTTGCAATTTGCGGGAGGGTGTCACCCAGGAATTTCATATGATCGAGGCCGATATTTGTGATCACGCTCAGCACCGGGGTGATGATATTGGTGCTGTCGAGTCGTCCCCCCAGCCCTGTTTCGATCACTGCGATATCTACCTTTTGCCGGGAAAACCAGAGGAACGCCATCTCCATGGTGAGCTCGAAGAAGGAGGGCATCACCGGCTCAAACTGTTTCCGGTATCGTTCGGTGAAGTCAATTACAAACGATTTCTCAATCATTTCACCGTCTACACGGATCCGTTCGCGGAAGTCAGTCAGATGGGGAGAGGTGTAGAGGCCGACCTTGTAACCCGATTCCTGGAGGATTGCTGCCAGCAGGTGTGAGGTGGATCCCTTGCCGTTGGTACCGGCCACATGGATGGTTTTGTAGTTCCGGTGGGGGTGTCCGAAGATGCGGTCCAGGGCCAGGCTGTTCTCGAGCCCCACCTTGTAGGCTCTTTCCCCGATCCGCTGGTATTCGGGCATCTGGTTGTAGAGGTAATCGAGTGTCTCTTCGTAGTTCATAAGCGATGCAAGGAATGTAGGATGGATACAAAAATAAGCGTTTCGGGGTTACCGAAACGCCTGTTTGAAAAAGATTTGTGGCTGGGGTCAATTTTTCAGCGGCAATACCGAGTACTGGCGTGAGTAACGGAGCTGCTGGTCCACATAGTTCTCATCGTAGGAGATGGTGACATCGGTTACCTTGCCCTTATCGTCGGTCACCAGCTTGTAGACCGGGTTGACAAATCCCTTGTAGGGGGCCAGATTGAGTGACTCATAGCGGGCGAGCACCTCTTCATGGAGTATGGGGTCCACCTTCACGCCGTAGGTTTCCACCAGCAGCTTGCCGGCTGCGAAATCGCCCTCCGACTTGATCCGCTGTACCTCCGCCAGCAGCTCGCCAAAAAGGGAGCGTAGCTTCTCGTAGTTGTTCACCACCACGTAGGTTTTGCCCTCTTGTTGGGTCAGTTCCACTACCTTTTCGTCGCGGCCCTTTTCGATCACCCATCGGGAGATGAGCGCCCTGTTGCGCATATGGGCCTGTTCAATCTCTTTTCCCGGCTGGATGCGGGTGAGCTGTGTCATGGCTCCATTCATGATGTAGGAGTAGTATTCGGCCTTGTAAGCCTCACTGTCGGGTAGCAGCCCCAACTCCACCAGCTTCGGATCAGCCAGGTAGTAGAGAGCGAACAGGTCGGCACGGGTCTCCTCCAAGGGAGAACCGTAAGCCTGTAGCACATCGCTGCTGACGCCCGGCAGCAGCTTGCCGGAACCGTGGCCCAGGCATTCATGCAGGTCGGTGTGCAGGTTGTCGGTGAGGGGGCCATATTGCTTGGCCAGCTCCCGCTCAGTGTCACTCCACATGAACTCCTCGTTGAAGCCGTTGCCCTCTGCTGCCTTGGTGTAGGCGTAGGTGATGTTGTCGATGGTAACCGATTTGGAGCCGTGATCGCGGCGGATCCAGTCGGCATTGGGCAGGTTGATGCCGATGGGAGTGGCAGGGTAGGTGTCACCACCCAGGATGGCGGCGGTGATTACCTTGGCTGAAACCCCCTTCACCTTTTCCTTCTTGAAACGGTCGTCGATGGGTGAGTGGTTCTCGAACCACTGCGCGTTGTCGCTGATGATCTGCGTACGCTTGGAGGCCTCCTCACTCTTGAAGTTGACCATTGCCTCCCAGGTCGCTTTGAGGCCGAGGGGATCGGTGTAGGTCTCGATGAAGCCGTTGATGAAGTCTACACGCGAGGCGGTGTCGGTCACCCATTTCACTGAATAGTCGTCAAATCTCTTCAGGTCGCCGCTGCGGTAGTAATCGATCAGCAGGGTGATCACCTCCTTCTGGTGGTCGTTCTCGGCGACTGCTGCCGCTTTCTCCAGCCATCCCACGATCCTTTCGATCGCCTTGTCGTACATGCCGCCCAGCTTCCATACCTGTTCGGTCACCTGCCCATCCACCTTGGTTACCTTGCTGTTCAGGCCATAGGAGAGAGGTGTCTCGTCAGTAGGATTCTTCATCGCGTGGTAGAACGATTCCACCTCCTGTTGGGTTACCCCTTCGTAGAAGTTGACCGCCGAGGTGGCGACAATATCGGCTCCGGATGCCTGGTTCATTCGCCTGGGCATCACTGCCGGATCGAACATCACCGGCAGTATTTCGCTGAGGGTCTCATCGGCGGCCATTCCGTCGCGGAAAGGCATCCGCCCCGGATCTACCCCTTTCACGATGGAGACGAAGTATTCCTGCGTGAACTGTGGCATGATCTTGTCTTCCGAGTAGTGATGGTGAATGCCGTTGGCCATCCAGATCTGTTTCAGGTAGGTTTCGAACTGCTTCCAGTCATCGGACGACTTGTCACCCATATAATTCTCATACACCCCTTCGCATACGCGGCGAATGGTGAGGTTGTAACGGTTGTGCTGGTCCCAGAGGATGTCACGTCCTTCCAGGGCAGCCTGCGAGAGATAGTAGATCAGCTCTTTCTGCTGAAGGGAGAGGCTGTTGAATCCCGGCACGGGATATCGCAGTATCTCGATGTCGGCGAAACGATCTACCTTGTACTCGAATGCGGAATCGATGCCATCGTCTGCCGGTCCACTGCCGGCTTGTTTGCCCTGGGTGCAGGCACCCAGTATAAAGAGTGATGTGAGCATGTAAACTGTTTTCTTCATAATCAGTTTGTTTTGTACTTGTAAGAGAGATTGGCCAGCTCTTCATTGGCCTGTCTGATCTTCTTTTTCAGATTCTCCTTATAAGCTGCCAGCTTCTGTTGTGCCGACTCATCACCGGTTGCGATCATCTGCAGGGCAAGAATGGCCGCGTTGAGTGAGCCGTTGATGCCGACGGTGGCTACCGGAATACCGGGAGGCATCTGTACGATGGCCAGCAGGGCATCAAGCCCGTCGAGGGAGGCTTTGATCGGTACGCCAATGACCGGCAGGGTGGTCATGGAGGCAATCACCCCCGGCAGGTGGGCTGCCATGCCGGCAGCTGCGATGATCACCCTGATGCCTCTCTCTCTGGCACCCTTGGCAAATTTTTCGACCTCTTCGGGTGTGCGGTGTGCCGAAAGAGCGTTGATCTCGAAAGGTATCTCCATCTCATTGAGGAACTGAGCTGCTTTTTCCATGACGGGCAGATCGGAAGTGCTGCCCATGATGATACTAATCAATGGATTCATATGTCTGAAAATGTTGGTTGCATAAAAAGGGAACCACTTTCGGTATAGTGATTCCCTATGGGTTCTCGGTTACTTATTTGCCAATGAACTTCTTGTAGGCGGATGCGGACATCAGTTGATCCAACTCACCGCTATCCTTCAGTGCTACCCGGATGATCCAGCCCTCCCCAAAGGGGTCTTGGTTTACCAGTTCAGGAGCATCCTCCAGTTTCGCATTCACCTCGAGGATCTCTCCGGAGAGCGGCATCATCAGGTCAGAAACGGTTTTTACAGCCTCAATACTGCCAAAAACCTCACCCTGCGACAGGGTCTCGCCTTCGCTCGTGACATCTACGTAAACGATCTCACCCAGTTCATCCTGCGCAAAATCGGTGATGCCTACATAGGCCTCGTTACCTTCCACCCGCACCCATTCATGGTCGGAGGAATAGTTCACATTTTCGGGAAAATTCATAGCAATCGGAATTAATTGATGTTGTTTGATCGGGTAAATGTAATACAATATTTTGGAAAGTCAAACAGAGGCAGAACGATTTCTGTCAGATAACCGTTCCAACCCAGACAAAGAGAAATGAGACCATAAAACCCAGCAGGAAACCGGCAATCACCTGGTGCAGTGTGTGGCGTCGCAGGATCAGTCGCGAGGTGCCTACCAGTCCTGCAATGATGAACAACCCCATAAACATATAATAGGGATTGGAACGTTCCACAAAGTAACTTACCGCCATAGCACCACCGATAAGGCCTCCCACACCGAACATGTGGGCACTGATCTTCCAGGTGAGGGTAATCAGGATGGCAATCACCATAATCACCACTGATGCAGCCATGATCATCAGGAACCAGGTCGGCATGCCCATCCTGTGGTAGTAAAGGATCATGGCGGAGTAGGAGATAAGCGTAATCAGGTAGGGATAAAAGCGTTCCCTCCGTATCTTCAGTGACAGGTCGGAGATCATCTTCATGCGGTAGAGCATGTAGATGAGCATTGCCGGGATGGCAAAGGAGAAAAGTGCTGCCGGCAGGAGGATCTGCCAGAACTGTGGCAGATAGATCATACCGAAATAGGTATATACGAAAATCAGCATCACCCCGTAGATGGGCATCAGCAAGGGCTGAAATATGGTGGAAATAACATGTGCGATTGCTTTCATCCTGGTGGGTATCCTTTCAATAAGCCGACAAAGTTATATTTTTTTCCGCAAACGGGAGACAGGAATGTTCAATTGTTCCCGGTATTTGGCTACGGTGCGCCGGGCAATGAGGTAACCCTTCCCGTTGAGGATCCGGGTGAGCTGGTCGTCGGTCAGCGGCCTGGAAGGATTTTCTCCTTCGATGCTATCTCTTAGTATTTTTTTTACCTCTCGCGACGAAATGTCTTCTCCATCACTTGTTTGCATCGCTTCTGAAAAGAAATACTTCAGAGGGTAGATGCCATTGTGGGTCTGCACATACTTGCTGTTGCTTACCCGTGAAACGGTGGAGATATCGAATCCGGTGCGTTCTGCCACATCCTTGAGCACCATCGGCTTGAGCTGTGTTTCATCTTCACTCAGGAAGAAGTCATATTGCAGGTGCACAATCGCCTCCATGGTGCGCTGAAGTGTGTTCTGGCGCTGTTTTACTGCATCGATGAACCATTTTGCAGAGTCAACCTTTTGTTTCATGAACAACATCGCCTGCCGGTCGTCAGCCGACATGCTTTCCCGGTTCTCCTGGTATCCCTTGAGCATCTCGGTGAAGCTGCTGTTTACCTTCAGGCTGGGAATATTGCTGTTATTCAGGTAGATGGTTACTTGTCCGTTGTCGGTGTCAACCAGAAAATCGGGAGTGATATTGTTCATGGCTGTCTGTAGTGCACCACCAATAGCGTTACCGGGCTTGGGGTTGAGAGAGGTGATCTCCCCAATGGCCTTCCTCAGATCCTCCTGGGTGATGTTCATCTGTTGGATGATCTTGTCGTAATGTTTGCGGGAGAACTCCTCAAAATAATCTGTCAGGATCGCCTCAGCCAGCTTCACCGGTACGGAAGGCTCCATCCTTGTCAGCTGGAGTAGCAGGCACTCCTGCAGGTTCCGTGCTCCTACACCGGCAGGATCCAACTCCTGGATCTCATAAAGCAGATCCTCTAACTGAAGGGGTGTCACCTCCAGTTGTTGCTGGAAGAGCAGGTCGTCGGAGATGGACTGCAGATCACGCTGCAGATAACCGTTTTCATCCAGGTTGCCGATGATATAGGTAGCAATGGTGTGACGCCTTTCGTCCAAATCGAGCATGCTGAGTTGTTCCAGAAGCGAGTCGATGAGTGACTGATCATCGTAGTAGCTGATCTCGATCAAATTGGGTTCATTTCTGCGATCCTGTTGCGCAATGTGGTAATCGGGGATATCCTCTTCCGTAAGATAATCGCCCAGCATCATCTCATCCTGCGTGATCTCCTCTCCCTTCTCTTTCTCATCACCCTCTGTATTTTCCGACAGCTCATCACTTCCCGTCTCCAGTGCGGGGTTATCCTCTACCTCCTGTTTGATACGGTCTTCCACCTCTACGGTGTTCAGTTCCACCAGCTTGATCACCTGCATCTGCAGGGGAGAAAGCCGTTGTGTCTGTTTCAGTTCCTGTTGCTGCTTCAGCGCCATATGCATGGGTTAATTGATGAACAAAGATAGAGATTTCTCTTCCAATATACAATCAATAGGGCTCTTCATGTAACCGAAACGGGAAAAAAGGATTGTTAAATTGGTGGTGCTTTATCCAAATTTAAAACTTTTTCTTACCTTTGAATCAACAAACAGAGATCACAATGATATTCAAGTTTCTTATTCTTTCCGATGAAGTAGAGAACTTCAGAAGAGAAATAACCATTGATGCAGATGCCACATTTCTGGATTTATACAAAGCGATCCTGGAGTGTACCGGATTTAGTAACAGGGAGATGGCTTCTTTTTTTCTGTGTGATGGCAAGTGGCGCAAGGAAAAGGAGATTACGCTGGTGGAGATGGACACCTATTCAGACGAGGATTCGTTTATCATGGAGGAGTGTGTGTTGAGTGATTTTCTGGAAGATGAAAAGCAGAAGTTGATGTTCGTGTTTGATTATCTGACCGAACGTGCACTTTACATCGAACTGTCAGAGATTATTACGGGGAAGAGCCAGAAAAAACCACTTTGTACCCTTTCCGTGGGGGAGGCTCCCAGACAACAGATGAATATTGAGGAGGTCAGAGTTGAATCCCTTTCGGCGGATATGGGTGAATCCTTTTATGGTGATGAGAGCTTTGATATGGAGGAGCTGGACAGAGAGGGTTTCGAGGGTCTTGATGAGATCACCCCGGAGCCGGGTGATGGAACACTTTACTAACATCATTTTCCATGAACACCCTGCTCGTGTTGCTTGGCCCCACGGGTGTGGGTAAAACAGAGTGGAGCATCCGGATTGCTTCCGGGCTGAACTCTCCGGTCCTGTCGGCCGACTCCCGCCAGATCTACCGGGGCATGGCTATCGCAACCGCCGCGCCCACTGATGTGCAAATGCAACAGGTACCTCACTATTTCGTGGGTACCCTCTCACCTCAATCCTACTACAGTGCCAGTGAGTATGAGCAGGATGCGATTCTCCTTCTCTCCGAACTTCACAAGAAACACCCGGTGGTGGTGATGTCGGGTGGTTCCATGCTTTATATCGATGCTGTTTGTAAGGGAATGGATGATCTCCCTACCGTAGATGAGACCTTGCGTCGTGAGCTGCAGCAGCTTTACCAGCGGGAGGGGCTTGATCCCATACGGCGGCAGCTGAAAATCCTCGATCCACAGTTTTATGCCCAGGTTGACCTGAAGAACCCCAAACGGGTGATTCATGCCCTGGAGATCTGTCTGATGGCGGGCAGGCCCTACTCTTCGTTACGCACCAATCCGGGCAAGAGAAGGGCCTTCCGGATAGTAAAAGTAGGTTTTACGCGCAATCGTGATGAGTTATATGCACGCATCAACCAGCGGGTAGATGCAATGGTGGAGGAGGGCCTGCTGGCTGAGGCGAAGGGTTTTTATCCCCTGCGTCATCTCAATGCCCTCAACACGGTAGGGTATAAGGAACTGTTTCGCTACTTCGATGGCGATTGGAGTCTGGAACAGGCGATCGACAAGATCAAGCAACATTCACGAAACTATGCCCGTAAGCAGCTTGCCTGGTTCAACAGAGACAAGGAGATAGCATGGATCAACCTCTCTCGGCAGGAGCCCGATGTGATGTGCAAAGTGATGCGGTTGCTGGGATAAAACAGCTGCACAGCTTTATTCAATTGGGGAGGGTGTGATATTTCCCCTAATTTTTCAGAGACAGGTGTTGGATAATTGGGATAAATGTGCTACTTTTGCATCACTTTTCTGAGAGAAAAATGAAATTCTTCAGTAGCTCAGTCGGTTAGAGCATCTGACTGTTAATCAGAGGGTCGTTGGTTCAAGTCCAACCTGAAGAGCGGAAAGGTAACGTTTTAAGGGTGAATACATTCTTCAGTAGCTCAGTCGGTTAGAGCATCTGACTGTTAATCAGAGGGTCGTTGGTTCAAGTCCAACCTGAAGAGCGGAAAAGCGAGTCATTGGGCTCGTTTTTTTGCTTTCTGTGTCTTTCGATCCCGATCCTTGAGAACATTATCCTGCTACACCACGTTAGAGGAGGCAGTGCTCGGTATACTGTCAGAAATGTTATAATTGCACGCAATATGAAAAGAGTATTGATTGCCTACCGACTGAAACCGGAAGGGTTGAGGGAACTGGAGGATCGCTACGAGGTCACCCTCCCCGTCGAGAAGTCCTACTTCAGCAGAGAAGAGGTCCTGGAGCTGATTCCCGATTATGAGGTATTGGTCCCCAATTTCAGCTTTTATACAGACAGGGAGATCATGGAGAGAGGGGCGAAGCTGGAATTGATCTCCAATTACGGAGTGGGGTACAACAACATTGATGTGGCGTGTGCCACCGAAAAAGGGATTGCTGTAACCAATATCCCCCACAGTACATGCGAGCCTACGGCTGAGTTTGCCTTTGGGCTCCTGTTGGCCGCCGGACGTCGTATCGGCTATTACGACCGCAAGCTGCGCAGCCCGGAGGGTATCAGCTGGGGGGTTTACGCAGAAGCGGGTTTGCCGGTATACGGCAAACAACTCGGTATCATTGGTATGGGGCGTATCGGACAATCGCTCGCCCGTCGTGCACTCGCATCCGGGATGGAGATCGTTTACCACAACCGCAATCGTCTGGATAAATCGATCGAAAAAATGTATCAGGCGCAGTGGGTAACCCTTGATCAATTGCTTCAGACTTCCGACTATATCTCATTGAATGCACCCTCCACACCTGAGACATATCATATGATCGGCGAAAGAGCATTTGGTATGATGAAGCCGACAGCAGTGTTTATCAATACTGCACGCGGTGATATGGTCGATGAGCGGGCGCTGGCTACTGTGTTGAAGAGCAGGAAGATATTTGCTGCAGCTCTTGACGTGTATGAAAATGAGCCTCAAATCCTGCCTGAGCTGCTGATGCTCGACAACGTGGTGTTGGCTCCCCACGCCGGCACCAAAACATTGGAAGACCGCATCCGCATGTCGGAGGAGATGGTACAGAACATCATCGGCTTCTATGAAGGTCGTTATCCCATATCAAGAGTAAACTGATCATTCAAATGCAGGCAAGAGAGATTAAAAAAACATTGCTCGCCTTGGGCAGTCCTGAAAGAGCAACTCATTCATCCCGTTTTTTTAAGACCGGCAAAGGGCAGTATGGTGAGGGAGACCGCTTTATTGGTTGCACAGTGCCCGAAACAAGGAAAGTTGCCGCCAGCCATCCGGATACCCCTCTTTCGGAGTTGCAGAAGCTGTTGGATGACCCATTGCATGAATGCCGCCTCTGCGCGCTGGTCATACTGGCCGGGCAATTCAGAAAGGAGGGGGAGAGAGGCCGCGGAGAGATTGTCCGTTTTTACCTTTCACACAGCAAACGGGTGAACAACTGGGATTTGGTCGATCTTTCCTGCTATCATATCGTGGGGGAGTGGTTGAAGGATAAAAAAGATCGTTCACTTCTCTATCGGCTGGCGGAGAGCAAACTGCTCTGGAATCAGCGCATCGCCATGGTCTCCACCCTTGCGTTCATCCGGAACAACGATTTTTTTGATGCCCTCACCCTTGCGGAAATCTTTCTCCCTCACACGCACGACCTGATGCACAAAGCATCCGGTTGGATGCTGCGGGAGGTTGGTAAGCGCGATGAACAGCTACTGACCGGTTTTCTGGACCGGTTTCACCAGGTAATGCCCCGCACCATGCTGCGCTATGCCATTGAGCGGTTGATGCCGGAGCAGAGGAGAGATTATATGAGACGTACCCTGAATGCATAAGCGCATGATCCATACCCACATCCTCTCAAACGGATTGCAGATTATCCACCGGGATGCTCCTTCCGGGGTATTCCACTGCGGCATAGTGGTAAATACCGGCTCACGTGATGAATACCCTGAGGAGGCCGGAATGGCTCACTTTGTGGAGCACATGCTCTTCAAGGGAACCGGCAGGAGAAGAGCACATCATATTGCGGGGCGGATGGAAAGTGTAGGGGGGGAGCTGAATGCCTACACCACCAAGGAGGAGACATTCTTCTATGCCACTTTTCTTGGCGAATACTTCTCCCGGGCGGTGGAGCTGCTGGCCGATATGTTGTTTCACTCCGAGTTCTCCCCGCAGCTGATTGACCGGGAGCGGGAGGTGATTCTCGATGAGATCAACTCCTATCAGGATGCACCCTCGGAATTGATCTACGATGATTTTGAAAATTTGCTGTTTGCCGGGCATGACCTGGGACATTATATCCTGGGAATGCCGGAGACGTTGCAGCAGTTCTCCAGGGAGCAGATACTACTGTTCCATCGTCGACAATATCAGCCTTCACAGATGCTCTTTTTTTCTACCGGCAGGATTTCTTTTCCGAAAGTGGTTAACCTGCTGGAGAAATATTTTTCTGTTTCCTGCCCGGCAGTTGTAGTAAGGAATAGGGTCGCTTCCCCGTTTCGCTTTCAACCCCGTCGGGAGCTGGTTCACAAGAACACATCACAGAACCATGTGATGATGGGAGTGCCAGCATATTCGATGCATCATCCCAGGCGATATGCCCTGCTCCTGCTCAATAACCTGTTGGGGGGCGATAGCCTCAACAGCCGTCTCAACGCTGCCCTGCGCGAGAGAAGGGGACTGGTCTACCATGTGGAGTCGAATGTTACCCTGTATAGTGATACCGGCCTCTTCGCTGTCTACTTTGCCGGCGATCCGCAACAGCAGGAACGGTGCATCCGGCTTGTAAGGAAGGAGGTCAATCGTTTGCTGGAGAATGAGCTGACAGAAAGGCAGCTCATGGTAGCCAAACGACAATGGAAGGGACAGCTGGGAATTGCGGCGGAACAGGTCGAGAACTACACCCTGGCTATGGCGAAACGGTTCCTGCATACCGGAGGCTACCGACCGCTGGATGAGGTATTCGCCTGTATCGATTCCATTACGGCAGAAGAGCTCTGTGCGGTGGCTCAGGATCTGTTTGCAGCCGAACCTCTCATATTGTCTTACCAGTAGCTGCTGCCTGACCTGTAGTTGTGGAGAAATGCGCTTATTCGAACAATTTGATTCGGTGAGCTGTTCTATCGTCAGTTTTGAAGCAGTATCTTTGAAACCTGCAATCGAGATTATTAACTTAATGAATGAAAGTATGAAAAAAATGAGATTAACAGCCGTTGTTGTCATGCTGACCATTGTTACGGCAGTAAGTGCACAGGTGAGCCTCGGTATCAAGGGAGGGGTGAACATGTCAAACCTGGTGTATGATGACGAAGTGGATGACAAGAACCCCAAGATCGGATTCAATATCGGACTGGCTGCAGATGTCGATTTTACCCCCAATGTAGCCCTTCAGACCGGGTTGTTTTTCAACACCAAGGGATTCAAATCCGTGAATGATGCAATCGAAGCCGAATATACCGAGAACCTGATGTACCTGCAGCTGCCGCTGCATCTTGCCTACAAGGTGGATGTAACCCCCGGTACCCGTGTTGTATTCCATGCCGGTCCCTATGCCGCCTATGGCGTGGGAGGAAGTCGTAAGGCCAAGGTAGGTAATCTTTCCGGTACTTGGGATGTAGACAAGATCTTCGGTGATGCGGCCGGTCAGTACAAACCCTTCGATGCCGGTTTGGGACTCGGCGTAGGTGCAGAGATGGGTGTTTTCCTGATCGATCTTGGCTGGGATATGGGGTTGGTGAACATCTCCAACCGTGACAACGGTAACACCAAAAACCAGAACGCATATCTTTCGGTGGGCTATCGGTTCTGATCGACAGCAATGACCAAACAAGAGCCCTGCAATTTCCCTTGCAGGGTTTTTTTATGGTCCGGATTCATTTTTTTGCTATTTTTGTAAGGAACCCTTATTTCTCTCTGCAATGAAAAAGAGCTTTCTTTTGTATGTTTTGCTTTTTCCAACCACCCTCTCTTACACCCAATCCGCATTGGAACGGTTCGTGGCTCATCCCGCCATGAAGCATGCCTCCATAGGGCTATCAGTGAGTGACCTGGAAACCGGCAGGAGCATCCTGTCGTACAATGCTGAACTGTCTCTCACGCCGGCGTCGCTACTGAAATTGATCACTACCGCGACAGCGCTGGAGCTGCTGGGCGAGCATTACCGCTACAAGACGGAGCTGGCGGTGGACGCCGATAATCCCACCCGTATCCTGGTGATCGGTTCGGGTGATCCCACCCTGGGTAGCGAGGTGATGGGTGATCATCCTGAAACATTCTTCAGAGTGGCCGCCGACGCGTTGAAGCAGGCCCTTCCCGGCGACAAGGAATACTCCATCTACGTGGTGGATGACCTGTTTGGATACAATGGTATCTCACCCGAGTGGACCTGGATTGATATGGGGAACTACTACGCCGCGGGTGCTTACGGGATCAGTATCTTCGACAACAGTTACAAGCTCTTCTTCGATACCACCGACAGTAACGGTTGCCCGAAAATTCTGCGTACAGAACCGGAAATGAATAACCTCACTTTCAGGAACGAACTGACACTGAACACCACCGGACGCGACAACGGCTATATTTATGGCGCTCCTTTTTCGAACGAGAGATTTCTGAGAGGCAATATTCCCGCTGGAAGGAGGGAGTTCAGCATCAAGGGGGATATACCCGATCCAGGCTTGTTCCTGGGAGAGGCACTGGCAGATTATATGAGAGAAAGAGGATTGCGGGTCAGAAAAGTGGAGACAGCGAGAAAGGAGTATCTTTCCGGAGTATGCCAATCAGAGAGAACCATCCGGTACCGGGTGGGAAAAGTACTTTTTACACAAATTTCACCTTCCCTGAAGGAGATTATCCGCGAGGTGAATGTGGAGAGCAACAACCATTATGCGGAACATCTGATACGAACCATCGGTATTATGAGTAGAGACAACCAGAGGGAGGATGCTCTGGAGTCCGGAATAGCAGCCCTATCGGAATGGTGGAAGGGTAGAGGAATGTCCGTCTCGTCTCTACAGATGGTTGACGGAAGTGGCCTCGCTCCACAGAACAGTGTGAGTCCTCAACTCTTTACCGATCTGCTGGTTTACATGTACAGGGGAAGCAACAAGGCATCGTTCTTCTTTCACTCCTTGCCGAAGGCAGGACAGGAGGGTACGCTCAGGTTATTTATGCGCGATACAAGGCTGAGCGGAAGGGTAGCCGCCAAAAGTGGCAGCATTGGAGGCGTACAGTGCTATGCCGGTTACCTGATCGATGGCAACAAAAAATATGCCTTCACGGTGATGGTGAATAAGTTCAATGGCACCCGCCCACAAGTGAGGAGTGCCATTGAAGAGTTGTTGTTGGGCTTGTAACCCTGTTATGCCACAATACCCACCAGTTCGATTTCAAATACCAGTGTGGTATAGCCCGGAATACTGTTGTTACCGGCTTCCGCATATCCCATTCTCCAGGGGATCCAGATCTCCCATTTGTCGCCCACCTGCATATGTTGCAAGGCCGTGGAAAATCCATCAACCACACCATAGACATAAAAGGTACTGGGAATATCATTCCTGTTACCCGTAGAATCAAAGACAATTTTGTTCTGGATATATTCTCCTTTGTCATTGGTATAACTGTCTGGTTTTGACCAGTCGTTTTTGTACCAGCCGGTATAGAGAACCTTTACCCTGTTGGTAAAATAGGGGGTCGCTCCATCTCCCTGTTTTACCTCTTTGTACATGATATACCCCTGACCCGATTCTGAATGTATCTTCGAATATTCCGGATTGGCGGCAATGGCTGCAAACTGGGTTTCGTTTTCGAGCTTCCACCGGTCGTCGAAGGTCTCTGTCTTGTCGCAGGAGGCAACAAAGAGAAGAATGCCGGTGAGCATGAGGAGTGATCCGAATGGTTTTCTTTTCATGATCAGGATAGTTTTTTAAGGAGATGTTTCAAATCGGTCTTTTCCGCGATCACTTGCTGCAGCGAGTTGATGGTCACCCTCTCCTGAACCATGGTGTCGCGATAACGGATGGTGACGGTGTGGTCCTCCAGCGTCTGGTGGTCGATGGTGGCACAAAAGGGAGTGCCGATGGCATCCTGGCGGCGGTAGCGTTTGCCGATGCTGTCTTTTTCGTCGTATTGGCAGGCGAAGCTGAACTTCAGCTCATCCATGATCTCACGCGCCTTCTCGGTCAACCCATCTTTTTTTACCAGCGGCAGGATGGCCAGCTTTACCGGTGCCAGGGCAGGTGGCAGACTGAGCAGCACACGCGTTTCACCCCCCTCAAGCGTCTCTTCGCAGTAGGAGGCAGCCAGTACCGAGAGGAACATGCGATCCACGCCGATGGAAGTTTCCACTACGTAGGGTACGTACGATTGGTTCTGTTCCGGATCGAAGTACTGCAGCTTCTTGCCGGAGTACTTCTCATGCTGGCTCAGGTCGAAGTCTGTGCGCGAGTGGATTCCCTCCACCTCCTTGAAGCCGAAGGGCATCTCGAACTCGATGTCGGTAGCCGCATTGGCATAGTGAGCCAGCTTGTCGTGGTCGTGGAAGCGGTACTTGTGGGCACCGAAGCCGAGCGTCTGGTGCCACTTCATGCGGAATGCCTTCCAGTGCTCGAACCACTTCAGCTCCTCACCCGGTGCCACGAAAAACTGCATCTCCATCTGCTCGAATTCCCGCATGCGGAAGATGAACTGACGGGCGACGATCTCGTTGCGGAATGCCTTTCCGATCTGGGCAATGCCGAAGGGAATCTTCATGCGGCCGGTCTTCTGTACGTTGAGAAAGTTGACGAAGATGCCCTGTGCCGTTTCGGGGCGGAGGTATACTTTCATGGCACCGTCGGCGGTGGATCCCATCTCGGTGGAGAACATCAGGTTGAATTGACGCACCTCCGTCCAGTTGCGGGTACCGCTGATGGGGCAGGCGATCTCACAGTCGAGGATGATCTGCCGGAGCTCCTCCAGGTTGTTGTCGTTGAGTGCCTTGGCGAAGCGGGCATGGATCTCATCCCTCTTCTGCCGGTTTTCCAGTACACGGGGATTGGTGTCACGGAACATCTGCTCGTCAAAGCTCTCGCCGAAGCGTCTGGCCGCCTTCTGCACCTCTTTCTCTATCTTGTCGTCGTACTTCGCCAGATGCTCCTCGATCAGCACATCGGCGCGGTAACGCTTCTTGCTCTCCCTGTTGTCGATCAGCGGATCGTTGAAGGCATCCACATGGCCCGATGCCTTCCAGATGGTGGGGTGCATGAAGATGGCGGAGTCGATGCCCACCACGTTCTCATGCAGCAGCACCATGCTGTCCCACCAGTATTTCTTGATGTTG
>Ga0265294_10004999_pt1 | contig 16270 bp, 12 predicted proteins | sample MunlanPumphouse3_FD_192504 | JGI IMG/M metagenome (GOLD analysis project Ga0265294, IMG submission 192504) | Groundwater microbial communities from a municipal landfill in Southern Ontario, Canada - Pumphouse #3 | ecosystem: Environmental > Aquatic > Deep subsurface > Groundwater | place...
GCATCCAGGCGGCCGTTACAACCGCATATGCCGGTGATATCATCGTGGTGAAGGCCGGCGCCTACACCGAGAATGTGCTGGTTGAGAAACGGCTCACAATCCGGTCAGAAGATGGTTCTGATGCTGTCACGGTGACAGCCATAACTAATGGGACCCCCGTATTTGACCTCAATGCCGACGGCATTATCATCGAGGGCTTCTCTGTCAGAGGGCCGACCAAAGAGCCGATCAAAGATCATGTCGCAGGTATTGAGATCGTCGATTTCAATGACTGCGAAGTGCGCTACAATGACTGTGCAGGCTGCTACAATGGCATCCACATAGGTAACAAGACTCAGGACACCGCCACTGGCAACCTCATAGAGCAGAACTACTGCCATGAGAACACCAGACGGGGTATCAGCCTCAGGGATCATGTAACAGACAACACCGTCTTCAACAACACCTGCAGAGACAACAAAGACGATGAGATCTGCATAAAGGACTTTGCGAAAGGAAACATCATCTGGGCCAACACCTTTGAGGGCACAGTCGAACTCTGCACCGATAACATCTACCACTCACCAGAGGAGGTCACCTACACCTACAGAGGGACAGATCAGACCGGCTATGTGGGCAACTACTACACCGAATACACAGGTGAGGACACCAACAACAACGGCATTGGCGATTCACCGATGTCCTTTGATGTCTACCAGGACGACTACCCAATGATGGGAGACTGGAATGACGGCGTGATCAGCGCACCTGCCTCTGAGGTTACTGAGATCACCCTCAGCCCTGCCAGCGCCGATCTGAATGCAGGGGATGCTCAGCAGTTCACAGCCAGCGTCCTTGACCAGTATGGTGATGAGATGACAGGAATCAGCCTCACCTGGAAAAGCAGCAATGAGAGCGTCGGAACTGTCAATACCACAGGCTTCTTTGAGTCCCTGGTCCCTGGCACGACGACCATCACCGCAGCAGACGGAGATATCAACGCAACCGCTGATGTGAGTGTGAGCCTGGCACCATCTGAACTCACCACAATCACCCTCAACCCTGCCAGTGCCGTTCTGACTTCTGGCGAGACTCAGCAGTTCACAGCCAGCGTCCTTGACCAGTATGGTGATGAGATGACAGGAATCAGCCTCACCTGGACAAGCAGCAATGAGACAGTCGGAACTGTGAGTTCCACAGGTCTCTTTGAGTCCCTGGTTCCTGGCACGACGACCATCACCGCAGAAGACGGCGAAATCAGCGGAAGCGCTGATGTGAGTGTCAGAGTAATTCCACCGGTCCTGTCCAATGTCCTCTGCCTTGATGACGGCTGGAACTTCATCTCCACCCCTGCGAGGCTCGCAGAGGGTGCCGACACATTCGCACTCTTCAGTGAGGTCGACTGTGATGGCCACTCTGTCTACTCATACAGCCCTGAAAATGGCTGGAATGCGGTGGCAGCAGAGGATACCTTCAGGCCACTTGACGGCATCTGGGTCTACTCAAATGGCACCTCAGAGTTCTCTCTGAGCTTTGATGACACGGTCCGTGAGACCCCGCCAGTCAAACGCCTCTCATCAGGCTGGAACGCGGTAGGCTTCTCTGACATCACCGAAACACCTGCGAAGGATACTCTGACATCTGTAAAAGACAAATGGGCCATACTCATTGGCTTTGACACAGAGACACAGAGTTACACAACCTCAGTCATCAACGGGGCAGGCGGCTCACACGCAGATACGCGTGAGATGGAGCCCAGAGAGGGCTACTGGCTCTTCATGAGGGCCGACGGCACACTTGCTGCCATCGGGGCCTGAAAATCCTTTTTTTTAACGCCCGGAGTCAGGGCCGTAATAATATCCTCTATAGTCGAAAACCATACTTTTAGTAAAAAGTCTGGTTTCGTAATAAATCATAGATTTAATACGGGCTCAACACTTGTGAAAGTGGTGAGCCTTCTTCATTACAGTTATAAACATATTTTCAAAAATAACCAAAGAAAATCGCTCCCCGCGATTTCCATTGGGCTCCATTTCAAAAATGAATGTAGCTTATGATGAATCTTTGATTCGGCATGAGTCAAAAATGTGAGGTTCGTAACTATAATTTAAGCATCCTGATGTATAGTGGGCGCACAATGGATGTGCCTCTGTATCTCTGGTTGTTTTGCGTACTGAGGATTTTCTGTGGTTCCCCTGCCATAATGGGCGAATAATATCCGGATTCTTGTTAACTCCCTTAATGTCTGTCTGATATCCATATGGGCAGAGATATGTCGTTGAATGAGCATTTATAGTCAGGGTTGCAGGTTAATTCAGTTAATATAATCTGATTAATAAATAGATGCTAAAAATCAAAAGAAATTTATAATGATCTATTCGAGGTTTATTCGTCAGAATATGGACAGGAATCTATCATATGAATTGTAAAGAAAATGAATGTCTGAGATTTGGACTTCTGGTAATCTTCTGCATCTGCCTGATATGTGCTGTGGCAGTATCTCCGGCCGCAGCTGAAGCAACGACAGAGGTTACCATCACCAAACTGGCTGATGACGACACGACAGTCATCGACAAGAAGACTATCTCCTGGGAGTGGATGAAGGACAACCTCCCTGTGCTCGGAGACGGTCAGACGATGTATTACACCCAGGGCCCGATCTTTGATGGTGCCTGGGATGACGTGCATCCTGACGAGGAATATGACAAGTGGAACCCCACAGAGGATGTAAACCTCTACTACAAGGATCACGGGAAATTCATGGGCACAGATGTCAAAGACCTCTGTGATCTCGTCGGCGGGGCCGGGGATGGAGACAGCATCACTGTCAAAGCAATAGACGGGATGCATAAGACCTGGCCTGCCAGCTACATCTATGATCCAAACCCCAGACAGGGGCCGATGGGCATCTCATGGTATCATGGAGAAGAGGATGATGGGCATGGCTATGGTTATGTAAATGGGAGTTATTTTACACAGGGCATGCGCCTCTACTTCTTTGTAGAGACCACCAATAAGGATGACATGCTTGTCTGGGGTAACTGGGATATGCATGAGTGCTGGGACGAGGAATACTGGCACTACTACCAGAACCCTGAATATCCGTCGGCAAGTGGCAACTCTGTCCAGGTGGTCAACAGGATCATCATCCACAGCAATGAACCTGTGCCAGATGACTGGTCTGTAACCCTGAATGGCTCAACTGAGCAGATCCTGACCAGAGCTGAATTTATTGATCTGGCCGGTGAACACCCGGCATCATATGATACAGGGAAGAATGGTATCATTGAAGGGGCTGATCTCAGAGCAGTCATCGGTCTGGTGGACGACGAGGATCCCACGAGCCTGAATGATAGCCTTGCGGCCATGAACTACACAATCGAGGTCTATGGCAAGAAAAAAGGCTCTGACCATGTCTCCACAGTATACTCTGAGGAACTTATTGGCAGTGATAAGTCCTGCCTGCTTGGTAACAGACTCGACGGGATTGAACTGAACGCAACCGGTATCGACGGTCGCGTCTTCTTCCCTCTCTACCTGCAGGGAGAGGTTGTGGACGGAACAGGAAGGGCCGTCGAGGAGGTCTCAGAAGTAAGACTCAACCTGCCGTCAGATCCTGAACTGACTACCATCGAGATCACACCTGCAGAGGGTGAGGTTATTGCCGGTTCCAGCCTGCAGTTCACTGCTTCTGGGTATGATTTTTCAGGTGAGCCGATGACAGGACGGGCCTTCACCTGGACAAGCAGCAACCTGACAGTCGGGGATGTGGACAATACAGGCCTCTTTATGGCTGAAGTTCCTGGTATTACCACACTCATCGCCTCAAATGGTCTGGTCTCAGGATCTGCTGAGATCACAGTTATTCCGGGCGTGCCGGCAGACTTTACACTGACCCTCAGGGACGGCTGGAACTTCATCTCCACACCTGCAGAACTCGCAGAGGATGCCAACACATTCGCGCTCTTCAGTGAGGTTGACTGTGCAGGACACTCTGTCTGGTCATACAGCCCTGCAAAGGGCTGGAAGGCGGTGGCAGCAGAGGACACCTTCAGGCCGCTTGACGGCATCTGGGTCTACTCAAATGGCACCGCATATCTGCCACTCAGCCTTGATGACACGGTTCGTGAGACACCGGCAGTCAAACGCCTCTCAGCAGGCTGGAACGCAGTCGGCTTCTCTGACATCTCCGCTGCGCCCACAAAGGACGCCCTTGCATCTGTAAAAGACAAATGGGCTATACTTATAGGCTTTGACGCAGAGACACAGAGTTATCCCACCTCAGTAATCAGTGGGGCCGGCGGCTCACACGCAGATACACGTGAGATGGAGCCAGGGGAGGGCTACTGGCTCTTCATGAGGACTGATGGCACACTTGGTGCCATCAGCGCCTGAATTTTTTTATGAGGCATACAGATGAACCACAGAAATCTCATTGCAATACTCCTCCTCTTCGCCCTTGTGGGCGGAGTTGCGGCAGCTGAGGACGGGATTCCTCTCCTGCCTGACGAGTTCAGGGGGAGTGTGACAATCAACGGCGACCCTGCACCAACAGGCACTGAGCTCACAGCCCTCATCAATGGCGAGGTGAGGGGCAGCCTCACAACCACAGAAAAGGGCAAATACGGCGGTCTGGAGCTTAATGACCGCAGACTCATAGTCACAGGTCATGACGGCGAGGCCGGTGAGATCATCACCTTTAAGATCGGCACACACGCAGCAAAGCAGACCTCGACCTTCAGACCTGGGGAGACCCAGGAAATCGACCTGAGTGTGACATACAGCACGGGCAGCAGTACCGGCGGGGGTGGCGGTGGCAGTGGGGGTTACTCCTCTCCTGTTGTCTCTCCGACCGCAGTTGTGGCTACAGGGGAGGGCAGCCTCTCTAAATTATCCAGCAACCCGGTGAAGGTCGGTTCTGAGGACAAAAAAGCCTCTCTCTACCTTCCAAAAGGCACAGTGGCCCAGGACGCCTCAGGCAAAACTCTCTCTGAGATCAGCATAAAGAAGGCCACCTCAACGCCTGATGTCTCAGGAGGCGCAAACTTCGCATATGCAGGCTACTCCTGTGAGTGCGGGCCTGAGGGCGCCACATTCAGCCCGGCCATCACCCTCAGCTTCACCATCCCTGAGGAGGACTGGTTCGAGGGCAGAGAATTAAAGATAAAATGGTACAACTCTGCCACAGGTATCTGGGAGGATCTGGAGACCACTGTGGACGCTGATACCCACACAGTGAGTGCCAGGGTCAGCCATTTCAGCAGCTTTGCACTCTTTACAGAGTCTGCGGCTGAGACTGCTGTCACCTCAACAGAGACGCCTGTCTCTGCCACCCCTGAACCAGGTGCAGATGATGCGACCCCGGCCTCAGGAGAGCCTGAGATCGGTGCTCTGCCATGGACAGCTATTCTTATGGTCATTGTCGTGGTGGGCGTTGTCGCAGGCGCAGTCCTGTACATGAAGAAAGAGTGAACACTCCGGCTCTGAGGGGAGGCATCCCCGCCTCTCTGTTATCCGGAATCTCTGTTTTTATCGATGGGCGTCAGGCCCTCTGTTCTGACTTATTATATTAGTTTGTGGCTGATGGAGAATAACCCGGCAGGGGAGAGGTTACAGTACTGTCCCTTCACTCCTCACTGACCCCGCAGGGCTCAACCACAAACCCGGCAAAGACCGCGTAGATCTCATAGACAAATGGAGATAGGGCATATGTGAAACCCGCCCTCTTGAGCTTCTTTCTGTAGTTCTCGCGGGTGTCGATATTCATGAACCTCTCATTCCTGATGGCGAGCCTGCCAGTGGCCTCCTCCTGAGAGAGGCCTGCACCGAGCATTGCATCCATCCAGCGCCGCCTGTAAAGGGCCTCTGCAAAGGTGCAGTTTGGGCGGAACATGTCACCATTTACAAATACTCCTCCAGGTCTCAGGGAGGCGATCACGTGCCTGACAATCGCCGAACGCTCCTGATTCGTGAACTGATGAAGACAGAGGTGCGAAAAGACAGCGTCATATCTGCCGGCCGGCCAGTCCTCTCTGATATCGGCCTGTACAAATCTGACACCAGAGAGTTCTGGTCTGTTTTCTGCCTCTCTGATACTGGACAGATCCCTCTCAAGTGCTGTGATCCTGACCTCAGGTCTCGACTTCGTCACTATTGCGGTGAGATTGCCGACCCCGCTCCCGAGTTCAAGCATATCTCCGGGCCCTTCAGGAAGGAAATCCAGAATGGTCTCAAAAAAGATGGCATGGTGCATGACAGCCTTTGATAATTCATCATCGTCATGCATCCTCATGATATTCCCTATAGAGGGCTACTCATAAATACCCTCACCCCTGCTGATCAGCGGTCATCCTCTCCCTGCCACCCCATTCAACAACCGCATTCTCAAAGTGGACTTTCTTTCTGAAGATCTCCACAAAGAGGCTGCTCTTCAGCCTTGCAGCCTTCATCTCGGCCGGCGCCAGGGTCGGGGAAGTGCAGATAAAGACCACCCTGTTCTTTTTGAGAGTACAGACCACATCCTCCACAATTGAGGAGTGTGTGCAGTCCAGGCCCTCGGCAATCCTCAGGAGAGCTGCACAGAGAGAGACCGTCCATTTGTCAGCAGGTTCGAGGTCATAAAAGTGCGGATGGGCCTCATTGGGGTGACTGTCCCGGTGATATCTGGCTATATTCCCGATAATCAGCCTTTCATTCTTGCTGAAGGGCAGGACATCATCCTCAAGAATGATCTTCAGAGAACGCTTGTTATGGCCGCCCTTCTCCATGCCTGAACCAATGTCATGCATGAGAGCGGCATACTCCAGATATTCCCTCTCCTCATCTCCCATCTCATGCAACTCCCTGAGGTCATCAAAGAGCATGAGTGCCAGACGGGCCACCTGCCTGCCATGCCTGGAATCTGCCCAGTACCTGCCAAGACAGAGGGCGACAGCGTCCTCGATTCCTTCAGGACTCATAGATTCGCGGTCTTCACCCTCAGACATCAGAAATACTCTGCCTGTATGGCGACGATCTCTGTGCTGTTCTTTGCCTCTGCATAATCTGCCAGAGGCTCGGCATTGACCTCAAGGAACCGCAGACCCCATCTGAATTTGGAGAGGATCTCTGTTGCCTGCTCCTTCTCGCCAACAATGTACAGGGCCGCCGCGAAGGCCTCAACAGAGTTCAGCCTGAATGGCCTTCCAAAGTTCACAGGGTTTGCGGCCACCAGAAACGGCAGGGCACGCCGTCTCTTCCAGGTCTGGACTGCCTCTGTGTCCAGCACCTCCCAGGAGCAGTCAAGGGCCGTAATTGAAGGGGCGTCCCTGTCTGTAGGGGAGAGGGCCTGCTCGGCTGTCGGATCAAGCAGGAGCGTCCTCTTTGGTATGGCCTTCAGGCTGGAGAAGACCCTGACCATGCCAAATCTCTCAAGCTTCTTGACTGTGCACTTCCTGGGGTCACAGGTATTGTCACGGTATGCCAGAAGTGGAATCATCTATCAGGACTGAGTCCCAATTCACAATCAATGTATGTAATGATCTCCCCATGCATCAGGGATCCCGGCCTGCGTGCCGCAGGGATCACAAAAGACTCAGACCTGAAACTCTTCTCAGGATGCCTTGAGCGCTGCCGCCTGCATGGCATCGAGACAGTCTCCCTGCCCTGCCCTGAGACAGAATGCCTGGGCCGCGGCAGGGCCCCTGGTTCATTTGAGGAGAACCTTGATACACCTGAGTTCGCGGGGATCATGGACAGGGCAGAGGCAGATGTCAGAGACATCATCAGAATGCGCGGCGAGCCCCTTTGCATCATAGGTGTCGACTCCTCCCCGACCTGTGGCGTGAACAGGACATACAGAACCTCAGAGAGGGAACCTGGGCGGGGTGCCTTTCTGGCACGTTTCCCTGAGATACCTGCCATAGATGTCGCAGATTTCGCCAGATTTCATGTATATCTCGCAGGCCCTCTCTTTACAGAGGCCGAGCAGGACTACAACAGAAATCTCCGTGATCTGCTCACAGAACATATTTTTTCTGTATATCTCCCGCAGGAGGTCGGGGACAATAACCATACCCGCGACCGCTCTGAGCACGCAGCCATCTTTGGCAGGCACCTTGCAGCCCTCAGAGAGACCGATATTGTGGTGGCTGTCGTAGATGGTGCTGATGCAGATTCAGGCACTTCCTGGGAGATGGGCTATGCCAGTGCCCTTGGGATCCCGGTAATCTCCCTGAGGACAGATTTCAGGCATGCAGGTTGCAATGAGCATGTAAACCTCATGCTTGAGGAGTCCTCCAGGGTTGTTACCTCAAAAGAGGCACTGCCACCGGCACTTCTCTCGCCCCTCTGCCTGAGGGGATAAATGATATATGCTGTCTCCATAAATCTGTCAATATACTGTTGAGGCACAATATTATGGATGACAGGAAGATCCTTTTAGTGGATGACGAGCCTGAGAGGGCTTCTCTCCTTCTGGATATGCTCTCAGGAGCCGGGTATATGGTTCTTGGTCCGGTTCAGACAGGTGAGGAGGCCGTGGCGCTGGCTGGAGATGATCACCCTGATCTTGCTATCATATCACTGTTTCTCTCAGGTGAGATGGATTCCACAGCAATCTCAGGCAGGCTTGAACTCCTGTATGAGATACCCTCCATTATGGTCGGGAACGGAGAGACTGTGCCTGAGACTGGTGTTGTGAGGATGCCTGAATCTGAGAGGGAGATATATGGTGTCATTGAGATGGCGGTCTACAGGCAGAGGGTGGAAGCAAAGGTCAGGGCAGATCATGAGCTTGTGGATGCCACACTTGCCCTTGTCTCTGATGCCGTGCTTATCTGTGACAGGCAGGGCATAGTTCTCAGGGCCAACCCCTCTGCTCTCTCACTTCTCGGCCTGGAGAAGGAGGAGATCTCAGGAATGCCTCTGTCAGAGGTATTTGGTCTGGGTGATGAGATATCAGGTGATCTTCTGGCCAGGTTTAGTGAGGGCGATGGCCCTGTTGTCTGGCCAGGTCCTCTGAGGGTGCTGAAAGGCGACGGCGAGGCCCTCACCATATCCCTCTCAGGTAGTTGTATCACAGATCCAAGTGGTCGGGGTGCTGAACTTATATTTGTCATCAGAAATCAGGCCTATGCCCTGAATCTTCTCAATATCCTCCCTGATCCTGTCTTCATACTTGACAGTGAGATGGTTCCTGTCATGTACAATACTGCCCTCTCAGAGTTCTGCAAAAGTATGGGTTTTCCATCCCCTGATGCAGGCGACAATATCTATGATTCCCTGCCGTCATTTCTGATAGGGCGGGCCGATGACTATACAGACCTCTTTGATACAGGAATCTCCCATGAGATCACCAGAACCCTGAAAACTGAGGGACAGACAGAGATCAATTTCAGTCTCTCGTACATGCCTGTATCTGAGGCCGGAGAGGTAACCCATATTGCCACCCTGATCCGTAATATCACCACAGACAGGGAGGAGAAGGAGGAGACAGAGCAGATCAGGCATGACTTCCAGGCAAGTCAGGGCCTGATCGAGGCGATCGCTGACCTCTGCCTCAGGATGAATGAGCCTTTAAAGGTCATATCAAGAATGCTTGTGGGCAGGGAGGGTTATGCCATGGAACAGCTCTCAGAAAAGGCCGATGAGGCCGCTGTCCTCATATCTGAGATCAATATGAACTGGGTGAAATACGAGAATTACAGGCGCTATCTGAAGTAGGGGTGACCTTGTGGGCAGGCAGAGGTGGAGTTCAGGGCTGACCTTTGTGCTTGCTGCGATAGGTGCCGCCATAGGCATCGGCAATGTCTGGCGTTTTCCATATATCTGCTACACCAATGGCGGCGGGGCATTTCTGATACCCTACACAGTTGCCCTGCTGACAGCCGGTATACCCCTTCTGCTTCTTGAGTTCGGGCTGGGTTATAAGACCCGTGCCGGGGCTCCCCGTGCATTCAGCCGTCTTCTTGGGAGCAGGTATTCATGGATAGGCTGGCTGTCTGTGATAACCGGGTTTGCCATAGTCACCTATTACTGTGTGATAATGGCCTGGGCTGCTGACTATGCCCTGTTTTCAGTAAACCTTGCCTGGGGAAGCGATCCTGAGGGTTTCTTTTTTGACTCATTTCTGCACAGAGGCCCCATCAACCTCCTGGTTGTCGGGGGTGCTGCCATATCCTGGCTCTGGGTATATCTGGCTGTCAGGAAGGGGGTTGTAAGTGTCGAGAAGATGATCTGGATCACCGTTCTTCTGCCCTGGGTTTTGATCATGCTCTTTGTGATCAGGGGCATGACACTGCCAGGCGCCTCTGATGGTATTGCCTACTACCTTACACCAGACTTCTCTGCTCTCCTTAAACCCGGGGTCTGGCTTGCGGCCTATGGCCAGATCTTCTTTACACTCTCACTTGGCTGGGGGGTGATGGTCGCCTATGCAAGCCTGCTGCCTGAGAAGATCGATATTGTCAGGAACTCTCTGATAATCGCGGGTGCAAATGCCCTTACTTCCTTTATCTCCGGTTTCGCGGTCTTCTCGACCATTGGTTATCTGGCATATGAGGCAGGTGTGCCTGTGTCAGAGGTGGTGAAAGGCGGCATTGAGCTTGCATTTGTCACCTATCCGGCGGCAATCAGCCTCTTGCCATTTGCGCCTGAGGTCTTTGGTATCCTCTTCTTTCTGATGCTCGTAACACTTGGGGTGGACTCGGCATTTGCCACAGTTGAGGCCGCGGCGGTCTCAATCACAGACTGGTTCCCGTCGCCACGCTGGCTGGTATCAGGCCTCCTCTGCTGTCTGGGATTCGCCATTGGTCTGGTCTTTGCCACAGATGCCGGCTACTACTGGCTTGATATAGCCGACTACTATCTGAGCACCTTTATGCTCGTGACTGTGGGTCTTTTTGAGGCAGTTGCTATTGGGTATCTCTATGGGCCTGAGCGCCTCAGAAAATTTATTGGTGTGGGGTGGTGGTGGGATATATGCATAAGGTTCGTGGTACCGGCCTCTCTCCTGGCTGTCCTGGCTACGAGTCTCATTGAGAGGCTTGGCCTGCCCTATGGCAGCTATCCGGTCTTTATGAATGCAGTGGGCTGGGGCATCGTTATAGGCATTCCAGTCCTTTCTGTTATGCTGATGCTGGCAGTTCTGAGGCACTGTGGAGAAGACAGAGATGATTGAGGATATTATTGGTTACAGTTTCAGGGAAAGGGCACATCTTGAGCGTGCCCTCACAAGGCTTGCCTATGCCAGTGAGCAGGGCCTCGGGCCTGATGCCAATCTGGACGCCCTCGCGACCCTCGGGGATGCTGTTCTTGATGTGGTGGTAATAAAGGCTCTCATGGATGCAGGTGAGACTGAGAAGGGGGTAATCTCCAGGAGAAAGATGGAGATGGTGAATATGAGTGTGCTCAGGAGGCTTGCAGAGTCGATTGAACTCCAGAAATATGTGCACTGGGGCAGGGGCGAGATTACACAGAGGGTCTGGGTCTCCGGCAGGGTGCTTGCCGAGTGCATGGAAGCCCTCTGCGGAGCCCTCTTTCTTGACGGCGGGCTCTGGGCCGTGGAGTCTGTGCTCACAAACCTGGGTTTTTCTGAACAGATCAGGGATAGCTGATCTGAACAGATCAGAGATAGCTGATCTGAACAGATCAGGGACGCCTGAGTATCATAAGCCCGACTGCAAGTATGGTGATGAGCAGGGGCAGGCTGCTCTCTGTGGGCGCCGGCATCCCTGCTGGTGTGAAGAGTATATTCAGGGGCACTGTCTCGCCTGTGAGGACTATTACAGAGGCACTGACATCACCATGGCCTGCGAGCTTCAGGGTCACGGTGTGGGCGCCGGGGCTGAGGTCTGTGAGGGTCACAGGGGTATGTAGTGCCATATCCCTGTTGTCAAGGAAGACTGTGGCCCCCTGGGGTGAGGATGTGACAGAGATTGTGCCTGTGTCGAGATGTGCCGCTGCAGGCAGAAGGACTGCATCCACATATATCACACTCTCCTCTCTGACCTCGACCTCTTCTGAGTAGTCATCATAGTCTCTGTGTGTCAGCAGGATGGTGTGTGTACCTGTGCTCACATCATGGACAGGGAAGGCCTCGCCATCCACGGTCCTGCCCTTATAGTTGTTGTCAAGGTAGATCTCTGCACCCGGAGGTCTGGAGGTAACCCTGATCACTCTCTCCGGATAGACTGATCTCAGGACCGCTGATATGGAGTGTGAACTGCCCTCCCTTATGTTGAGTGTCTGTTTCCAGTTGTAGTAGCCATTGAGGTCTATTACAATGCGGTGCTCTCCACTCTCAATGTCTCTGACTGTCAGGGGTGTCTGTCCCCTCAGAACACCATCTATCCTGACATAGGCATCTTCAGGGACTGAGCAGATTACCAGAGTGCCTGATGATCTGAGTGAGAATGAAAGGTCTGTTCTCTCGTCTGCATAGACTCTGGCATATTCCCGGCAGGTCTCATAGCCGTCCATTTCACCCTCCAGTGTGTAGGTTCCGGCCCTGATTTCGGGGACTGTGAGTGGGGTGGTGCCCTTATAGATGCCATTCAGGTATATGCTGACACCTCTGGGTGTGGATGTGATCTCAAGGCTGCCTGTCTCATCAGAGTGGACTGTCTCTGGCCTTTCGCTGAGTGTCACATAGATGTGTCTTGTCTCTCCTGAGTCTGGTTCAGGGAGCAGGCTCTCTTCTGCGGTGTAGTAGCCTGGCTTCTCGACCATGAGTGTCCTGTACGATCTGCTGTCAGTATATACTCTGACTGTGAGCTCCTTATCAGAAGTGGTCAGGCCCTTATAATCCCCGTCAAAGTAGATGGCTGCTCCATCGAGGTTGCAGTGGATGGTGTACCAGCCCTCTCTCTCTGCCGCAGCAGAGGCTGGCAGGAGGAGGGCTGCCAGTATGATACAGATAACTATAATATTATAGTATGAATTCATGGCGCCTCATATCCATCTTGTAGGGGGTGTGCCATATAGTTGACCCCCTCATTCTATGATCTCTGATCCAGAGGTTCTGGTGCCGCCCCTGAGACCAGATGATCACTGGATCTGTCTGATACTGTCATGCAGATCCGGTATACCGGGTTTTTCAGATATTTTATCTGTATACAGGTTTTATTCTGATTGCCACCATAGAAAACTATATGTAGCCCCGCAATGCATCATGATAAGACTGATAGTTCTCAGTCACATATGGAGGAATATCTGATGAGCATACAGCCAATTGGTGAACGTGTATTGATCCTCCCGAAGAAGGAGGAGGAAAGGACGGCTTCTGGAATCTACATCCCTGAGTCTGCCCAGGAGAAGAAGAAGGAAGGCAGTGTTATCGCTGTCGGAACCCGCGATGATGGCAAGGCTCTTCCAATAAAGGTCGGTGATCAGGTGATCTACGGGGGATACAGTTCTGAGGAGGTCACCTTTGAGGATACTGAGTATGTGATTGTTGAGTTCAAGAATATCCTTGCAAGGATTGAGTGAGGCAGAAATATGACAAATACAAAGCAGATAATGTTCAGTGAGGATGCACGCGGCGCCCTTCTCAGGGGTGTGAACAAGGTGGCTGATACTGTGGGCATCACCCTTGGTCCAAGGGGCCGGTATGTGGTGATCGACAAGTCGAGCCACCCCCTTGTCACCAATGATGGTGTGACAATCGCAAAGGAGATCGAGCTCCATGACAAGTTCGAGAATATGGGCGCAAAACTGATCCGCGAGGTCGCGTCCAGGACTCAGGATAACACAGGCGACGGGACTACCACCGCGATTGTGCTTGCAAGGGCCATGCTGACTGAGGGTCTCAAGAATATCACAGCAGGTGCAAACCCGATTGAGGTCAGAAAGGGTATTGACAGGGCTGTCTCGATGGTGGTGGATGATCTGAAAGAGAAGAGTACGCCTGTCCAGGACAAGGCGCGTATCCATCAGGTCGCTATGATCTCTGCCAACAATGACGAGGAGATCGGCAGTCTGATCGCTGACGCTCTTGAGAAGGTTGGATATAATGGTGTCATCTCTGTTGAGAACTCCAGAACTCTGGATACGACCCTTGAGGTGGTCGAGGGTATGCAGTTTGATCATGGCTATATCTCTGCGTACATGGCGACTGACAAGGAGCGCCGCCTCTGTGAGTTTGAGGATCCCTATATCCTGGTCACTGACAGGAAGATCTCAAGTGTCAAGCAGATCGTGCCTCTGCTTGAGATGGTCGCATCTGAGGGCAGGCCCCTCCTGATCATCGCTGATGATGTCGATGGTGATGCCCAGGCTGCCCTGATCCTGAATCTTATCAGGGGTGCACTCAAGGTATGTGCAGTCAAGGCACCTGGCTTTGGTGACGAGAGAAAGGAGATGCTTGAGGATATCGCGTCTCTCACTGGTGCGACTGTGATCAGTGCTGAGAAGGAGATGAAGCTTGAGGATGTCACCTCTGATATGCTTGGTCACTCGGCCTCAATCAGGGTGGACCATGAGAAGACGGTGCTCGTCGGTGGCAAGGGCGGCAGAGAGGCTATCTCCGCGAGGATTGCGCTGATTGAGTCTCAGATCAGGATTACTGAGTCTGAGTACAAACAGAAGGGTCTTCAGAAGCGTCTTGCCAAGCTCGGTGGTGGTGTGGCTGTCATCAAGGTGGGCGCCGCAACTGAGACTGAGGTCAAGGAGAAGAAGATGCGTGTGGATGATGCCATGAATGCAACCCGTGCAGCTGTCGAGGAGGGCTTTGTGCCTGGCGGCGGTGTGGCTCTCTTCCGCGCGGCCTCTGATCTGGATGACGCCGGATTTGAGGGTGAAGAGAAGATCGGTCTGAATATTATCAGAAAGGCTCTGGAATCTCCTCTAAGACAGATCGTGGAGAATGCCGGTCATGAGGGTGCAGGGGTCATAGCTAATATAACCTCAGACTATAACTGTGGTTATAATGCGAAGACAGATGTCTTCGAGGATCTTGTGGCTGCGGGTGTAATTGACCCAACGAAGGTTGTGAGGAGCGGCCTTCAGAATGCTGCCTCTATAGCAGGTCTGTTGCTGACAACTGAGGCTGTTGTCGCTGATTTCGATAATGAAAAAGACGAGAAGGCCTCGGCCATTATCATCTGATTGCCTCAATTCTCAATATTTTTATATCAACCTGCCCACCGGAAAATACCTCTCCGGAACAGCGATATGAGCTGGTGGGTGGGAATTATTATATATTTCAATATATTTCAATACTGTTCTTTGGTTTTATTTACAACCGGAATGGATGTTGTGGGCATGGATCCAGATGTTCAGGTGCTTATTTTGAGGCTGAGTTGAATCACGGTCTTAGAGGATTTAATTAATTATAGGCAGGAGATTGCACCCCATGCCCCTGCCAGCCCCCGCTCGTGATAGCCGCCTGTCAGGAATCCCATTTTCATTGTTTTCTGAAATAAGTTGTTTTTGATTAGGCAGGGGGTTGCACCCCCGCCAGCCATCGAAAACCCTATGGGTTTTCTCGAGTTCGCTCCGCTCACGCCCCCCTCAGGATATTCCCCCTGTCAGGAGTCAGAATCCAAAAAATAGTTTCCTCTCCGGACAATCCTGATCCGAGGGGCTGGCGGGGGGCTTGGTCCCCCTCGAAAATCCTACGGATTTTCTCATGTTCACTGACGCTCACACCCTGCCTTATACAAACACTGGGAGGGTGTGGGGTTCTGAGCCCACCCTGCCTTATACTAATGCCATGTAAAATTCCTGATCTGATTCATTAATCAGATGACCGCACCCCTCTCTCCATCAGGCCAATCACCGCCGGCATGACTATGATGGCCCCCACAAGTGAGAAGCCGACAGTGAGGACTGTCACCATCCCAAAGTTGGATATCATTGGGAATGTGCAGAGCAGGAGGGCCGAGAAGCCAAAGACTGTTGTCAGGCCTGAGACTGTGACTGCCGTGCCTATCTTCTGGATGCTTCTCCTGATGGCAGTCTCAGGGTCCTTCCCGCCCTGTCTCTCCTCCTGATAGCGTTCCATGATCAGGATGGTATACTCTGATGCCACCCCTATGCTCATGGCCCCGAGTGTGGCAGTGAGGATGGTATAGTCCAGGCCCACGATATACATGATGAGGCCGTTCCAGCCCACTATCATGACTATAGGCACAAGTGGTGAGACTGCCGTGAATTTCCTGTACGTGAGCAGCAGGAAGGCAAATATCAGCCCGAATCCCAGGATTGTCATTGGGGCCTTGATATTTTTGATATCATCGATCATATCAGCGAACATCTTGAGGCCGCCTGTGAAGACCGTGGAGGTGCCTTCGGTTCCGAACCACTCAAGGTC
>Ga0265294_10005002_pt1 | contig 16264 bp, 11 predicted proteins | sample MunlanPumphouse3_FD_192504 | JGI IMG/M metagenome (GOLD analysis project Ga0265294, IMG submission 192504) | Groundwater microbial communities from a municipal landfill in Southern Ontario, Canada - Pumphouse #3 | ecosystem: Environmental > Aquatic > Deep subsurface > Groundwater | place...
CCTCCAGAGCTATTTGATGTGGTTTGTAATCACACATAAATACTTGACAAGTGAGATAGAATCTGACATTGGTCGGCTTTTAAACCTCGCATCCTCGGACAGATGGGCGTGGGATGAGTATTGGCGGCTGGTGAATACGAAATATAGATAAACTACTTCAAGTAAAACAATGATTTGTTTCTAAACCCTTCAATGATTTGCTTCTAGACTCTTTTCGATTCCTTTTACAATTACCATTTTTTTCTGATTTCTTGGTACTATTCAAATTAAATAATAGTATTATTTAAAGTTAACTGTTATAGGATGCAAGTTATAACTTAACTGATTAAAAAAATTAAGAATTATAATGTTCTCTTTTATTATTTATTATTATATTTGCTTATTAAAATAAATTAAGAATTATGAAAAGTTCAAAAGTCCTATTATTAATTTTGTGTTTGTTTGTAACTCAATTTATCAATGCACAAACGATAAACAATTATAGAGATATATTCAAATATTATCAAAAATTCACACCTCTAATGCAGGTACAAGCGCATCCTGATGGCGAATCATTTACCTTGGTAGACAGCTTAAATAATTTAGTATTATTTAAAAATAACAAATTTAGTAATTTATTATCCTTAGATCAATTGAACCAATTATTACCGCCAGGTTTGTCGAATAATCAGAAAACATTCCCAAAATATCAATGGAAAACTAAGGATACTTTAATAATGACAATAGATACTACCCTTTATATTTATAATTTTAAGACAAAAAAAATAGAATTTATTAATAATTGGCCTCAATCTGCTAAAAATGTTACATTAGAACCCACAACATTACAAGTGGCATATACTATTAAAAATAATTTATATATTGCTGATAATGGTATACAGAGTGTAGTAGCTAGTGATATAGATACTAATATTGTTTATGGTCAATCAGTACATCGTAATGAATTTGGTATAAACAATGGAATATTTTGGTCGCCCACAGGTAAATATTTGGCTTATTATCGTATGGATCAAAGAAAAGTTACAGATTATCCACTTGTAGACGTAACAACTCGTGTGGCTACATTGAAAAATATCAAATATCCAATGGCTGGTATGCAGAGTCATTATGTGACTCTTGGTATATACGATATCAATAAAAAGTCAAAGATTTATATGCAGACAGGTGATACCTTAGATCATTATCTAACTAGTGTTACATGGCATCCAAGTGAAAAATATATTTTTATTGGTATATTAAATAGAGATCAAAATCATTTGATGATGAACATGTATGATGTTAATAATGGAACTATGATAAAAACACTTTTCGAAGAGACAAATGATCGATATGTAGAACCACAAACACCATTATACTTTAGACCTAATAATTCTGATCAATTCATTTATTTCAGTCAGAGAGATGGTTATTGGCATTTGTATTTGTACGACATTAGCGGAAAATTAATTAAGCAAATAACTCAAGGTAAATGGATAGTTAATGAGTTTGGTGGTTTTTTAAAAGGTGGAGAGATTGTATGGTTTTATGGGACTTATGATTCGCCTATTGAACGTCATGCCTACATGGTAAATCTGAATAATTTGAATTTTAAAAAGATAGATAAAGGTAAGGGTACTCATTATGTAGTAGTAAATCAAAATGGTACAGCCTGCATAGATGAGTATTCTAATATAGATACTGCTTATCATGTTCAATTTATTGATTTCAAAAAAAATAAATCTACTACGATTAAAATGTTATTAGATTTTTTTCAGAAAGAAATTTTGCCTAAACCTGATATTTTTTATTTAGTAAATAATAATGGCGATACATTGTATTCGCGATTATTTTTACCTCTAAATTTTGATAGTACAAAAAAATATCCTATAATAGTATACGTATATGGAGGACCACATGCACAATTGATAACTGACAGCTGGACAGGCGGAGCAGGTACTTTCTTACCTTATTTAGCTAGCAAAGGTTATGTAGTTTTCACATTAGATAATCGTGGATCTGCTAATAGAGGTTTCGAATTTGAAAGTATTATTTATAGAAATCTTGGAAAATACGAAGTAGAAGATCAGATGACAGGTATTTCATGGTTAAAGCAAAAATCATGGGTGGATACTAATAGAATAGGCGTTCATGGATGGAGTTATGGTGGATTTATGACTTTAAATTTGATGCTAAAGCATCCTGAGATATTCAAAGTTGCTGTAGCTGGTGGCGCTGTGGTAGATTGGAAATATTACGAAGTAATGTATGGCGAAAGATACATGGATACCCCAGAGCAAAATCCCGATGGATACAAAAATACAAGTATTTTAAACTACGTAGATAATGTGCATGACAAAATACTTTTGATACATGGATATATAGATGATGTAGTAGTACCGCAACATGTACTTAGTTTCTTAAAAGCTTGCATAGATAAAGGTAAATTAGTAGATTTCTTTGTCTACCCTACTCATAGTCATAATGTCAAGGGTGTAGATCGTTATCATCTCAATGATTTAATAGAAAATTATTTTAATGAGAATTTATAAAATCATGAAAAAATTCATTTTTCTAATTCTATTATTAATTTCAACATTTTTAACTGCACAAAATTTTGGTGGTGGATTTAGCATCGCATTGAATGGTAGCCAAGTATCAGGTGATCAATTGTCTGGATTTGATAAATTTGGCGTTAGAACTGGTGTTTTTACTTTTTATAATATTTCAGAACAGTCTAAATTGAAATTAGAATTAGTATTTTCACAAAAAGGTAGTAGAAAGAATCCTACAAGTGAAGATCCTACAAGTTTTCTTTTAAAGTTAAATTATGTAGAAATACCATTACTATTCGAATATAAGCTACCTATAAAACATTTATATGTCTTTGTTGGACTTGCTGGTGGGATTCTTACAAAAACCAAGGACAATATTTGGGATGAGAATGGACTAGTCGTAATGCTAGAACCATTTTATAAATTTGAATTTAGCTGCCTTGTGGGATTTAACTTTAATTTTAATGAATCTCATCAGATGTTTTTTGAACTAGATCAATCTATATTACCTATTCGCAAGCATTACTCTGGTGCTACATACTATTTTAATCGAGGAGTATATAACACTGTTATAACCTTAGGATATGCATTTACTTTTCCGCAAAAATAAATAATATATAATTATGAAAAATAATATTTCTCTTGAAAATCTTGATTCTTTATTCCCCGTTTCTTTTAACGAAGAGCAATTATCAAGAGCTAAAACTATTTTTTTTAAAAAATTATCTGAGCTATCACATAGATATTATAATGGAAAGATACAAATAGCTCCCAAAGTACCTACGCCAGGTTTTAATTGGTTTAATGTGTGGTATACGCCGGGCGTTAGCTCGATTAGCACTCTGATTAGAGATAATAATGATGAATCATTTGAACTAAGCAATCGTGGCAATCTAGTTGCCGTAGTTAGTGATTCTACACGTGTGTTAGGTGATGGTGATGTAACTCCACCAGGTGGATTAGGTGTAATGGAGGGCAAAGCATTCCTGATGAAATATTTAGGTGGTATAGACGCAGTACCACTTTGTATAGATAGTCGTAATGAAAAAGGTCAGAATGATCCTGAAAATATTATAAAGTTTGTACTAATGGTGCAGCACTCTTTTGGTGCTATTAATTTAGAAGATATTAGCCAACCCAATTGTTTCAAGGTTTTAGATACTTTGAGAGAGAGCTGCGATATACCTGTATGGCATGATGATGCGCAGGGTACTGCCTGCGTGACTTTAGCTGGACTTTTGAATGCTTTGAAAATAGTTAATAAAAAAATAGAAAATGTAAAAATAACTCTTTATGGAGCTGGTGCTTCTAATACTACTATTGCTAGATTATTAATTGCTAGTGGAGCAGACCCAGAAAACATCATCATCTTTGATAGCAAAGGTTCATTAAATATAGATAGAGAAGATATTAGAAATGATATGCGTTATTATAGAAAATGGGAGCTCTGTAGTACTACTAATCCAAAAAAAATAAAAAATATTGAAGATGCGATGAAGGGGGCAGATGTTTTAATATCTCTATCTAAACCGGGACCCGATACTATCAAACAAGAATGGATAAGATTAATGGCAGACAAAGCGATAGTTTTTGCCTGCGCTAATCCAGTGCCAGAAATTTATCCTTACGCAGCTAAAGAAGCTGGTGCTTTTGTAGTAGCTACTGGTAGAGGTGATTTTCCAAATCAAGTAAATAATTCTCTTGGTTTTCCTGGAATATTAAAAGGTGCTCTAATGGTAAGATCTAAAAAAATTACTGATGAGATGGCTATAGCTGCAGCCAATACATTAGCGGATTTTGCTTATAAAAGAGGTATAGATGTTAATAACATTATGCCTACAATGGAAGAGTCTGAAGTTTTTCCAATAGTAGCAGCTGCAGTAGCTATGGAAGCTATTAAAAATGGTGTAGCTAGAAAAATTTTATCTTACCAGGAAGCTTATGATTGGGCACAAAAAGACATATCTTATGCTCGTGAATTAACATCTGCCATGATAAAAGAAAATTTCATTTCCTTACCACCTGAAAAGCTTATAAATGAAGCTATTGAATATACGATAAACCAAATAAAGTGAAAAATTTTTTTTCATCCTTTTTATTACTTATTATAGTTTTATCTATATCAGCTCAAAATTATCAATCATTAAAAATAAAAGAAGAGTTTGATTTTTTTAATAAAATCATGATTGATTCATATTATTTCCCTCACAAAAGGCATTATACAGACAATTTTGATGTTAAACGTGAACCTCATAATATTTATACAGTTTCTTCATTTGGGGATGGTATGGCGAGAATATTAGAAGGATACATTACTATGTATCAAATTACTGGAGACAAAGCATATCTTTATAAATTTGTACTACAATCATTATGTATTATCGAAGAACGCCCTGACTATAGTATAGATAATACCAAGCAGCCTAGATGGGCTTTTGACCCTTTTATGTACTTAGATGGACAGATTATTGCAGCATTATCTAAATTTGCTTATTTTGTTAAATTTGAAGAACCTTTTTTAATTGAAGAACCAATTTATCAATTTGATGAATTAAATCCTCTTAAATACAAACCTAATACTTGTTTTTGTAATAGATTTGATATAAATTTTATCAAATTTGGTCAATATGCTGATTGGTTAATAGATAGAGCTTGTGAAACTCTAGACTGGTATTTAACAAGTGGTTATTGGGATAATAATCTCGGATTTAAAGAAAAACCTGATGATATAGCTGCTGCACAAATTAATATGCAAATAGGTTTTAGCAGAGCTTTATTGTTTATTGGATTATATAATGAAAATATATATTATCTTGATAAAGCTAAAATTATATCATCTTTATTTAAGAGTAATATTAAGTTTTTTGATATTTGCAAATTAAAATCTTATGAAGCTCCGGTGTTTATTCAAACAAGTGATAATTCTTATTGGTGGTATCATAATGGATGGCGTATCCCATATCATTATTGTATAATTCGTAGCAAAAGTTATAGCGGCTATACCGAGTACATAGAAGATATAAGTCACGGAATCAATGTTACTTGGTTATTTTTAGATTTTTTTAAATATCAACCTAATACTCCTTTTACTATTGATGATTTAATAAGATTACGAAATATGTTTACTAAACATATTTATAACGGTAGATTTTATAATTCTGTTCTAGGTACAGATGGCCCCGTTTTTCCTAAAAATAATTTAATATACACTGTATTAAATTTTATGCCCTTTTCTAAATATGATGGAGCAGATTCTACAGCTATCCCGCCTAATGCGTATGATATAATTTTGCAATTTTATTCTAATAACATTTCAAATAATAATAAAATACCAGATACCCCATATTATAATGGAGGATTATCAGTCAAAGGACATGCAGAAATAGTACAAGCACAATGGGAGCATGAATGCACAGATCTAATATTGTATAATAGAAAGGTTGTGTACGATCAGGATTTTTGTGCTAAAGGTACACTTACAATAGCACCACAGCAATATGATTATCTACATAAACCAAATGATGAATCATTTGCTGAACCATTAATTACAGAAAATGTATTTACAGTAGAGCCAGGAACTACAGTAAATATGTCTGCTAGAAAAAAAATTGTTTTGAAAGCAGGTACCCATATTAAGCAAGGAAGTAATTTTAGAGCTTTTCTATATTAATTAATCTCACATACCTAATAACATTTTTCTAAACTTTTTAATTTTTCATTTTCAGCTCTTCTCATCCTCTCTGCTACTTTTTGTTTCACACTATTCCATATACTATCATTAGATTTTATTAAACAATCTCATCAAAATTTTACCTTCAAAGTTGATTTCTAACAAATATATTGCTCCTGTTAAATTATAAATTGGTATTTTTACTTGATTAATGCCTCGCGATAGATCTATTGATTCAGAGCTAAACATAATTTGTCCTAATGTATTAATTATTTTACAAGATAATAAACCGCTATAGGGCAGATTAATCCATAAATTTAGATAATCATCACTACTAAAAAGTCGTACTATAAATAGTTTATTAGATAACGTAGCGCACAGAGTATTGTTGTCTATACTGATATCGGACTGGTCTACCACATCTATAGCTTCTGCTTTTACACAAAAAATAGATTGTAGCTCATCAATATTTAATAAAAAAGGTAAATTTATTGTTTCTATTCCACCCATTTCTAACCTTCCATTCCATAAGTATACAAAACCTTTAGGATAATCAAGTCCAAAATCTAATTGTATCTTTTTCACAGGTCTAGTACTATTATTGTAAATAACTACTTGTGGTTGCCATAAAGACATACTATCTACAAAATTAATTTCTAAAATCTGTAGATCTAGTATTGATGGCAATAAATAAACTATACCATAGGCCGTGTCAGAGCATGTATACTCATTAGAGACCACCAAAAAGACATTATATATACCTTCGCTATTATAAATGTGGGAGACATTACTACCTATATCGCTATTCATATCGCCGAAATCCCACAAATAATTTGTGCCAATAGAATTAGTAGAAAAACTAACCTCTAATGGTGGATTACCATATTCGGGATCTATACTCATCATAGCCACAGGAGTAGGATGCACTATTACATCCATTTGTGCAGTATCGCTACATCCGTAATTATTTAAAGCATATAGATATACCTCATATGATCCTGTATCTGAGAAAATATATTCAATTCTTTTACCATAAAAAAACTCATTATTTATATTCCAAATGCTGCTTATAGCATCAGCTGTAGTGTCTATGAAAATGACTGGTTTATTCATGCAGGCACTATCATATGTAAATCCGGCTGAGGGCTTAGGATAAACATCGAGCATTTTTATTATTTTATTCTCGCAACCATTTATGAGTTTTGCACTGAAGCTAACCATGTAGCTACCAGCTGATGAATAAATATGCGAAGGATTAGCTACGCTAGAGCCAGTACTATCACCGAAATCCCACAAAGTATTTATAACAGAATAATATGGTGGATACTCAATATTGCTATTAAAAATAATAAGATCCCCTTGGCAAGAATTAGTATAATCAAAGTCTACTATTGGGCTTAGCTTTATTTGTATATATCTTTTAATGCTATCATGGCAACCATACTCAGTACTCACATAATGAACTATTTCATATTTACCTGTGTCTGCAAATGATTTATTAATCTCTGTACCGAAATACAAACTATCAGAAATCGTCCACTGGTAGCTGGTAATAGATCCATCAGTACTAGAAGACAAGCTAGTAAAATGGATAGTATCATGTTGGCATCCTTCTAACGGAGTGAATTCTGCCACTGGATTAGCAAATACATGAATGGTAAAGCTAGTATCTGCCCAGCATAAGCTGTCTGTAACGACTTTCAAATAAATATTATGATCACCAGCATTTGGGAAAATATAATTCATATTTTGAGATGAGATAGTATCAGGGCCTATTATCCAAATCGAGTTAGCTACCTGATCTGGTGGCACAGCTGCTGAGTAATCACTTAGTAGCACCGGATAGCCATCACATGCAGCGGAATAATGTGGATCTAGATGTGGTCGCTCACCTTTGATATTAATATAAACAGTATCTCGCACTTCACAACCATGATTATTAATAGCATAAACCCAATACTGCCCACTACTATCCACACTAATCCTATCATTTGTACTACCATTAGACCATAAAATACTATCTATGAGTGAGGTAGTGTGTAATGATAAATAATCATATTTGCATAGAGATGTATCTGGACCAAGACTAGAATTTATAGCAAAAGAATCTTCATCTACAGAGATATTATAAATTTTGGAACAACCCGAGAGATCTGTGATAGTGAGAGCATACTCTCCTTGGGAGTGGATAGTTATATCTGGGGTAGTATCTCCTGTAGACCAAGTATGTATTAGCAAAGTATCAGGTAGATTAGTCGTTAAATTAATAGAATCACTATAGCAAAAGAAAGTATCTGTAGGCAAAAACACAGGTTCATGACAAAAATAAAAAATAGAATCACTAGATACACGACCAAATATATCTGTAGCAGTAACGCAATATTTGCCAGAACTTGTAACTATAATAGAATCTGCAGTATCACCAGTACTCCAATTATATGATGTATAATAGCTATCAGATTTAAGTGTATATGGACAATTATTTATAATTATTGAACAACTATAATCCTGATCTGATAACTTAATTGGTGGAGCATATTTATCCATTAGATAGGTTTTTACTTGCTCTATTTCAGTAGTATCCAAAACTCTATCATAAATGATGACTTCATAAACATCTCCATGCCAAAAACGATCATCCCATCCCCTATCTTGGCCAATCGATAAATCATTCCAATTAGTTAAATTATTTAAAATTCCATAAATTATTTTTGGTTTCTTTAAAGGAAAAAAATCGTAAGTTTGATTGTTATTTATATAAAAATTATTTTGAATTAACGGACTCTCATAAAAAACAGTTGAATTATTAATATCAGGATATGTTAATATTAAATAGTCTTCATTGCCAGGATAATCATAATTTCTAGTCAATAATCCTGCCCAATGATTAAAAAAAAATGAGTTATAATTTGCTAATATAAAAAATGTTCCAATAGTTATATCCTGATTAATTATTAAAGCATCGTTTTCAAAATATATAGAAGGTTTGTTATTCATACTATCAATATAATTAATATATGACGGCATTTTTGTGCTATCAATTTGAGAAAGCACATATCCATTGCCACTAATATCCATCCATTGAGATACTTTATTATTATTAATTACAACATTACTATCAGCACTTAGCCATAGCCGTAGTCCATTGATATTTTGTGGTTGCGAATAAAGCTTTAGTGATATAAATAAGCATAATAAAAAAAAATTACATATATTTTTTGACATATTAAATATAAATATCATACAAAAATAATAGTTTTTTATTTTACAAAAATTAATAATTTTGAAAAAAATTTATGTCAAATTCTAATAAATGTTGGATCTGTGAAGAAAACTTAAATGAAACTATTGATTTATTAGATTGGAGATCAAATGAAAATAAAAAGTTTGAATATTATGTTTGTAAAAATTGTGGTAATATACAAATAAAAGAAATACCAGAGAATTTATCTGATTATTATTCAAATAATTATTATTCTTTACAAGAAAATTTTATTAATGATAAGCAATTTAGTAAAATAAAAAAGTTTTTATTAAAACATAGAGAATTATATTTTTTTAAAATTAAAAAAGATATTTTAGGTTTTTTAGTAAATGTAATTAAACCTAATAAATTAAAGCAAATAGAAAATTTGGCTATAAAATTTTTATTTGATAATATGAATAAAGGGATAGTTTTAGATGTAGGATCAGGTAATAATTGGTTATGGCAATATTTTCATAAATTAGGTTGGACTAATATTATAGGTATAGATCCTTTCATCGATAATGATATTTCTATAAATGGTAAAAAAGTTATTTATAAATCTACATTTGATGAATTTATTAAAAATAATAATTGTAATAATATACAGGCTATTATGTTTAATCATTCTTTAGAACATATATCTAATCCAATAGAAACTATAAAATTAGCTCACTCAATTTTACCATCAAATGGTAAATGTTTACTGAGAATTCCAATAAATAATGGTATTGCTAAGAGACTTTGGGAATATCAAATGCCTATATTTGATGCTCCTATACATTTGTGGATACCATCTATAAATACAATAAATGTTTTGTTACAAAAATGTAATTTTATAATTAATGAGAATATTTATGAAAATGAAATTGGTATATTACTAGAATATTATAAAAATTATAAAAAAGATGATACAATAAAAAAAATATCAAAAAAACAAAAAAAATATTTTAATAAATTAGCAATTATTTCATATAATTTAGGTATTAGTGATATTATGGCACTAATTTTAGAAAAAAAATAAATGATAAAAAATACCTTATATTTTTCAGTTGTTCTTCCCGGTTATAACACACCTCCCGATATATTGAGGCGAGCAATAGATAGTGTGTTAAATCAAACTTATCCATACTTTGAACTAATAATCGTAGATGATGGATCAGAGCCTTCATTGGAGCCTATTGTAAAAGAATATACTGATGATCGCATCAATTTTATTAGACATCCTGAAAATAAAGGAGCTGGTGCCGCACACAATACGGGCATTAAAGCATCTAAATATGATTGGATAGCATTTATTTGTCATGATGATGAATGGTTACCTAATAAACTAGAAGTATGCGTGCAGTATATAGAAAAAAATTATCCACAATATAAGTTTTATTATCATTTTCCTATAATTATTGAACAAACTATTATAAAAAGATCAAATATTAATTCAATAATTTCAAAAACAGGTAATTATTATATAGATTTCTTAATTGGTAAAGATTTGTTAATTCAGTCGTCAAGTGTAATTATATCAAAAGAATGTTTTAATAATTATGGCTATTACGATGAAACTGGGGTTTTAATAGATTGGGATATATATTTACGATTTTCACAATACATAGATTTTTATTGTATCAATGAATGTCTAAGTAACTATTATATTTCGAGATTGGGAATCACACATCCTGATTCAATTTTTAAAAATAAAAAAGCTGGTAGTGATATATTTAGTTTTTATAATAAATGGGGAAAAACTATAAAAGCTAATATAGAAGCTAAAGAAGCTTGGAAATTTAGATGGAACACATTAGCTATTATTTATTTAGAAAATAAAAAATATAAAAATGTCATAAAAGCATATTGGAAATCTATAAAACTTGATCCTTTTTGGCGAGGTAATTATATTGATATATTAAAAAATATACCTAAAATTATAAAATTAATAATAACAAATAAATAAGTTATTTTTGCAAATTATGTCTTCAATATATTTTTCTGTAGTTCTCCCTGCTTATAACACACCGCATGATATATTGAGGCGAGCAATAGGTAGTGTGTTAAATCAAACTTATCCATACTTTGAACTAATAATTGTAGATGATGGATCAGAGCCTTCATTGGAGCCTATTGTAAAAGAATATACAGATGAAAGGATTATTTTTATTCAACATTCCGAAAATCATGGTGCAGGTGCTGCACACAATACAGGCATTAAAGCTGCTAAATATGATTGGATAGCATTTATTTGTCATGATGATGAGTGGCTGCCTAATAAATTAGAAATATGCGTACCATATATAGAAAATAATTATCCACAATATATGTTTTTCTTTCATCACATAGAAGTAATAGATGATAAACAAAATATAGTAGCATTTAAAACTGCAAATCCTAAAACTGGTAATTATTATAAAATTTTTTTGCGTGATTATAATAAAGACATCCAAACATCTGCTATTATAATTAATAAAGAATGTTTTGATAATTGTGGATATTATGACGATGATTTTAAAAATGTCTTTGATTGGGAATTATATACTAGAATAGCCGAAAAATATGATTTTTATTTTATACCAGATAAATTGTCGAAATATTATTATTCTGTAATAGGGATAACACACATGGATAACCTTGAAAGTATTAATAATATAACTGAAATGATGCTATTTGTTAAAAAATACAAAAATAAAATGAGTAGAGAAACTAAATTAGCATGGTGCTTTAAATTAAATAGTTTTGTCTCATATTACAAAAAACAAAGGGAATATTCATTAATGTTAAAATTTTTATCAACTTCTATCAAATTATTACCATTCAATTTTATTAATTTAAAAGATATTTTAAAAAATATTTTACTAAAAACAGAAAAACAATGAAAAACATTCTTTTTTATTCTCCTTATATGGGATATACAGGTTCTGAAATGATGGTAAAATACATTGTTTCTAATGCTAATAAAATTAATCCTGTAATATTATCTGGTGAAAATGGTGCTTTATTAAATGAAATACCTAAAAATATATCTACTTATATACATCCTAATTCAATTATTTGGAAATATAGATTAGGAAGAATATTAAAAATCTTAAAATTACAGGATTTAGCACAAATGCAATTTAAAAAAATTATAAAAAAACATAATATTGAATTAATTGTAATAAACACTCTCGTAGCTGACAAAATTATTCCATTAATAAAAAAATTTAATAAACCTTTCGTTGTGTATGTGCATGAATTACCAATGATGTATGATCTAAATGGCATAAAAAAAGAAAAATTGAATTATTTAATTAACAATTCTAAAGGAATAATAGGTTGTTCTGATAAGGTTTGTGAAAGTATAAATTTAATGGGAGGAAAGAATGTATATAAATTTTATGAAACAATAGATATAAACAAGATTAAACAATCAGAATTTGATACTGAAAAAATAAAATCTCAATTAAATAATTTTTCTCATATCTTTACAATGTCTGGACAAAGGGCATATCACAAGGGATTTCATATAGTTATAGAAATTTCCAAATTCTTAAAAAAATATAATGCAGCTTTAGTATGGTTGGGAGCATCCAACGATTATGGTTTAAATTTTTTCATTCAAAAAGTTATTGAAAATAATTCTATAGACAACATAATTTTACCAGGCTTATTAAAAGGTGATGAATATTATTCATGGTTAAATGCCTGTGATGCTTTCCTTTTAACATCAATGGTAGATCCATATCCACTTGTTATGCTCGAAGCTGCATATCTGCAAAAACCTATTATAGCATTTGATAGTGGTGGAGTGACAGAATTTGTGAAAGAAGGTATGGGTAAAATAGTGCCATATTATTGTGTAAATGCATATTTAGATGCTATTAAAGATTTCATTGAAGGCAAAATACCTGTAGACAAAGAACTTTTAAGAAAAGAAGCAGAAAAACACGATATTACAAAAAGAATTGGAGAATTTGAAGATATTATATTAAGTTTTATATAGAAATACATTAATTTTATCTAATATGATTGAGGAGAAAAGCTTTCTTTTTGAATGTAAATTTTTTTAACAAAGTTTATATTACATTTGTAAGATCCCATGCCTGCACATGCTCTATGCCCTCTTTGGAAGGGTATTTAATATCGTCCATAGATACCACATATTTATCATAATTGTCTTTTATTGCTTCCAAAGGCTTATACTCACGATTAATAACATTCTCATCAGTTAGCAGATAACAACATTGCAAATAAATAACTTTATCACCTTTTATTGCAACAAAATCTATTTCTTTGTCTCTCATTGAACCTACATAAACCTTATATCCTTCACGTCTCAATTCCAGATAAACCATATTTTCTAGTTTATAACCAAGCCCATATTCAAAACCAGGATATAGATATTTTCTGTACGACACATCATTTGTATAATATTTGCATGCACCAGATATTGTATCTTTGCCCTTTATATTGTATCTATCTGTTTTATGTATCAGATATGCCTGTTCTAAATATTCTATAAAATTAGATATAGTATCATAACTTGTTTTTCTTTTCTTTGATAGAAAATAATTAACAATATTTGTGATAGAAATCAGATTAGAAGCATTATTTACAAGAAAAATAAACAAATCTTCTAACAATTTCGCATCTTTTATGTTGTAACGTTGTATGATATCACGCAGAAGGATTGTGTCTTTCAATGCAGAAATATAATTTGTTTTTGCTTCTTCATTTGGTAAGAAAAATAATTCTGGTAGCCCGCCATGTTCCATATATTCAATATAACTTTGTTTAGATTTTTGCTTTCCCGTTAGTTCTATATATTCAGAATAACTGTACGGAAAAATTTCAAATTTCACATACCTACCGGAGAGCAATGTAGCTAACTCGCCAGATAACATCTGCGAATTGGAACCAGTGATAAATATTTCATAATCTTCAGAGTAATTTTGTGAATATGAATTGACAAACTTTTCCCAGCCTTCTATCATTTGTATTTCATCAATAAAAAGATAAATTTTACCTTTAGGTTTTAGTTCATTTTTATATTTTTTTACAATATCATCTAGATCTATATAATTGGAAATAAAATTAAAATCTGTAAATTCTTTGTTGATTAAAAAAATGTTTTCTGGTGCAGTGCCACTTATTATTAGTTGATTGGCTATTTGTCGCAAAATATAACTTTTACCGACTCTACGCTGTCCTACTAAAACTTTTACAAGTTTTGTATTTAGATAATATTTGATTTTTTCAGTATAATATCTACGTGGGAATCCTATTTCTATTTTATTATTATTCCAAAAATTGTACTTGCATAATCTTGCAATTTTTTCGTCCATACTTGAAAATTTTCACAAAGTTAAATATTTTTTCTAATATACTTGAAAAAATTGCACTTTATAGAAATTGAAGTGTTAATTCGTGAATTGACTATACTTATATTTAATTTCCTTTTTTAAAAATTTTTTATTTTTGCAAATTATGTCACCATTATATTTTTCTATTGTTCTCCCTGCATATAACACACCTCCTGGTATATTGAAGCGAGCAATAGGTAGTGTGTTAAATCAAACTTATCCATATTTTGAATTAATAATTGTGGATGATGGTTCCGCTCCATCATTAGAGCCTATTGTAAAAGAATATACTGATGAAAGAATTATTTTTATTCAACATCCTGAAAATCGTGGTGCAGGTGCTGCACACAATACAGGCATTAAAGCTGCTAAATATGATTGGATAGCATTTATTTGTCATGATGATGAGTGGCTGCCTAATAAATTAGAAGTATGTGCACCATATATAGTGGATAATTATCCAGAATATATATTCTTTTTTCATTTACCGATATCTATTAATGATCAACCTATTAATAGTGCATTTAATTCATCCAATTCTAATGTAAAACCTCAAAATTATTATATAAATTTTTTAGTTGGCAAAAATTTAATAATTCAAACATCTTGCATTATTGTTCATAAAGAATGTTTTGAAAAATATGGATATTATGATGAAACAGGTGTTTTGATAGATTGGGATTTATATTTACGTTTTTCTAAATATATTGATTTTTGTTGTATTAATGAATTTTTGAGCAATTATCATATTTCTCCTTTAGGAATGACGCAAGGTGAATATTTAATTTTAGGTGATAAAGCTGGTAATGATGTATTGAAATTATTTTTGAAATGGCAAAACGAAATTAAAAAAAATAAAGAAGCACGAAAATCTTGGTCTATTCGACTAAACGCTATGGCAAAATGGTATTTAGATAAAAATAACAAGAAAAAAGCTAAACAATTATATTGGTTAGCTATAAAACTATATCCGTTTTGGCGTGGCAATTATATTGATATTGTTAAATATATGTTTAAATAAATATTTTTATTTCATAAAACATGAAGATAAGTATTTTAATCCCTACCAAAAACCGACTACCTATTCTGCGAGAGACTTTGCATAATATTTATTATGTTAATACTTTACCAAAAGAAGATTTTGAAGTAATTGTGAGTAATGATGGCGATGATGATTTATCTATATTATATGATGAATTTCCTTTTGATAATCTAAAAATAATACAAAATAATCACAAAGCAGGATTGTCTGGTAATAGAAATAATGCTATAGAATTTTCTCAATATGGTATATTACAATTTTTAGATGATGATATTCTGATAACAGAAAACTTTTTAATGAATGTAATTACTGTTCATAAAAAATTTGATAATATCATTTTATGTGGTAATAGATACTATCCGCTGTCTTTAATTGAAATAGCTGAAAAAACACCTTTTGGCAGATATAAACTAAAATACGAATATGATTGGTTAGATGGATTAA
>Ga0265294_10005003_pt1 | contig 16264 bp, 19 predicted proteins | sample MunlanPumphouse3_FD_192504 | JGI IMG/M metagenome (GOLD analysis project Ga0265294, IMG submission 192504) | Groundwater microbial communities from a municipal landfill in Southern Ontario, Canada - Pumphouse #3 | ecosystem: Environmental > Aquatic > Deep subsurface > Groundwater | place...
CATATGAAAGTCCCATCAGAAGTAGTAGATAGATTTTACTATGACACTGTAATTCAATTTTATACCGATAAAAGTGAATTGGTTGCTTCTAGAACATTAAATGATTACTATGTAAATTTCTATTCAAATGATCCATCATTTGTATTTACATTTGCACATGCATTCATAAAGAATAATATCTTTATAAAAGATTTAGAACCAAAGATGTCCAAATTAGCAGTTAAGAAAAATGCAGATATAAAGAATCCAACAAATCAAGTTGGGTATGTTAAATCTCTATATTTTGCATATTTATTAATGAAGCAGTATGGTCTATTTAATAAAATTCAGTATGAAACTAATGCGAGTAAATATGATAAAAAGCAGTTCCTTAATCAGATAGAACATGCTGATACAAAAATACAAAAACGTCAGGAAGAAGAGGAGGAACAAAAAAAGAAAAAAAGAATAGAGAAGACTAAATTTCAGACTGTCACTCAAGTAAGAAATCAAGAATTTTCAACTGCTCAATCATCTCGAACTAAAAAAGTTGGGATCGTAGGAAATGTAACCTCGACAGTCAAAACAAAAACCGCCGGAGTAATAGAAAAAATTAAACGTCACTAAAAATGAATTTAAAGTATATATTATAAATATGAACTTTAAGTGTTATAGGGAGGTTTAATGATGGTATCTTTAATAGAATTTATAGAAAAACAAGAATTCATACTAGTAGATGATTGGTATGCTATAAAAGAATGGGATGATAAAAAGAAAAAAGATATAATAGTTGGATATAATGTTCCAATAGATGATAGAATATTTCAGCATTCAAAAGGAGCAATGCTACTTGATGTATCATCATTCTATGGGTTTAATGAAAGTACATCATTAGATTATTTTATCCTCTCTCCAAAGAGATGTTATAATAATATTGATATGAGAGAACACACAAGTCATTATTTGAACTATTTTGAAAAGTTCTATGATGAGGATAAAGAACTTCTTACTCTTTATTATAAGATGAAGTATATGATTGATTATGTACCATCCTATAGTAAAGATGCATTTATCTATGATATTAAAAAATATATTCTTTCTGGTTCAATATTATATAAAATGATCAGAATGAATAGGGATAATTATAGTCTAAGCTTAACAGGTTATAAACGGGATACTAGTTTACAGTATACTGATAGACATGCATTGATTATGATGCTAATGAGTCTTATTATGAATATTTTAATTCCTTTATTAACTCATTTTATTTATACTAATAAATTGGAAAGTGTAAATGGATTCTTATTGGAAGTGTATGATATTGTTCTACACATGTTCGATATCGATATATATAATAAGTTGTATGAAACTTCGAATTCCAATGTTAATCGGAACAGGCAAAGTAATACAACTCTGTGGGATATGCAAGATATTAGGGGTAAGAATGTAACAACCCATAGTCTATATTCTGTAGAAAATATTATTTTAAATATTATGCCAAAATATCAATATTGTGAAAATATTATTCACTTTAACTATCGAAGTATAGTGAATAACACAGGTTATCAAGTTACTGACATCGGGTGAACATACGCCCCATTCTAGAGTGATTTAGAATGAAAACCTTTCTAATTGCTGGGAACTCCTAAAGGCAAATTAACCTTTTACTAACTCGGTAACATTAATGTAAAAGGTTGTCGAAAGACAGAAATAATAATTTGCATGGTATATGGTGAAAACCTAAGTACTGATAACAATGGACAATCAGCAGCTAAGTTATATTATTAAAGAAGGAGGATATATATGAATAATTTAATTGAATTTGAACAATGGCTTCCACTAACAGAATATATAATACCAAATATTAAGCCATTTTATATGATAAGTAGTTTTGGAAGAGTTTATAGTACTCAATCTAATAAAATGATTAAAGCATTTAAATATCCAGATACAGGATATTATCATATTGGAGTAAGAATGCAAGATAATACATCAAAGCATTTTTCAGTACATCGTTTAGTAATGATGGTATTTCGTCCTATTGATAATCCTGAGGATTTTGAAGTTAATCATAAAGATGGAGATAAATCTAAAAATTACTTATATAATTTAGAATGGTGTATACGATATGATAATATTCAACATGCATGGGTAACAGGTTTATATCATCAAGGTGAGGATCATCATAATGCATCGTTGACAAATGAACAAGTTCATATTATATGTCAAGGTTTAGAAAAGAATCTTTCATATAATGAAATTGCAAATTTAGCTGATATAGAATTCACTTCAGCTATAAGTTCATGTATATCGGATATAAAAGCTGGTAGAAGGTGGAAGATAATATCAAGTCAATATACATTTACAAGTGAACGCAGTTATCAATTATTTTCAAATGAACAAATACATTATATATGTAAATGTCTTGAAGAAAATATAGATACTAATAGTATATTAGATAGACTCAAATATACTGTGAAATCTATAGGAGAAGATGAACTGATTAAGCGTAAACGATGTATTCAAGCAATACGTCGAAGAAGTAAATTTAAAGATATATCCTTACAGTATAATTTTAATAATATAAAAAGTTCAACGACTATCGAAACCGCCATATAGCGTTTAATTATATGGAAAGGGAGTAGAGTAGGGCTACAAGCTAATGGTAGTTCGAAATGGAAGGCATCTAATATATGATCGTTTAATATATTAGATGAAGATATAGTCTATTATCCTAATGAAAGTTAGGGAAGTTCATAAGAGAACTGTATAGGGGTTGCGTCCTATATGAATGCAAAGATGAGTTCAATTTCGTACAGTTATCCTCATCTAAGAGAGATTTATTGGTCTGAGTCTCCACCATAGAGTAATCTAGGGTGAAAAACCTTCTGAATTGCTGGGAAGCCTTAATGCTCAATCAGCTACAACGTAGATAGTAATATCAAGCGTGAATGCAGATGAAAATCAGAAAAAATGATTGAGATTGTATATGGTGAATAACCTAAGTGCATCGACAAATAGGTAATCAGCAGCTAAGTATATAGTTAATATAATAAAATATTTATAAGAGGAGTGAAAATATGAAACAATTAATAGAATTTTACAATCCAACAATAATATTTGTAAATGAAATCCAACCTGATGAAGTGTGGGTTCCAATAACAAATAATATGATAAAAGGTGTTAAACCATATTACTTTATAAGTAATTATGGAAAAGTATATAGTAGTTTTATAGATAGAATCATGAGGCAACAACAATCCCATAAAGGATATATGACTATTTTATTACACACAGAAACTGGTGAAATAAGAATAGAAGTCCATAGACTTGTTATGTTAGGGTTTCATTATATAGATGGTTGTGAAGAACTAGAGGTAAATCATAAATATGGTGATAAAACCGATAACAGGGATTCTCAATTAGAATGGACAACTAGCTCTGAAAATTTAAAGCATTCATACGATATTGGACTTCATCGTAAAGGAGAAGACAATCCAGTAACAACACATACAAACGAACAAGTGCATTTAATATGTCAAGCACTAGAAAAAAGAATGTCTTTAAATGAAGCTGTAAAATTTGCTGGTATGGAACAAACTGAAACAAATATGAAGTTTGTATCTGCAATAAAATATGGTGTAATATGGCAACATATATCTTCTATGTATAACATTCCTAAAGGAAGAAATAATCAACTATTTACAGATGATCAGATACATGAAATTTGTAAATTGATTCTTAAGGGAATGTCAGATGAAGAAATAATAAATGAATTGGGATTGAATCTTACTAAAAAAGAATATTGGACTACTATGTATAATATAAAAACTAAAAGACGTTTCACTCGAATATCAGATGAATATTTTTAATATTAATTATATAAAAGTTCAACGACTATCGAAACCACATACTATAGTAGTATGGAAGGGAGTAGAGTAAAACTACAAGCTAATGGTAGTTTGAAGTGGAAGGCATCCTATTTAGTAATTATATTAAATAGGATGAAGATATAGTCTGAACCTTATAGAAATTATAAGGAAGTTCATAAGAGAACTGTATAGGTGTTGCGAACCTATATGACCACAAAATTGGAAGACCAAAATTCAGAATTTGACAAATTTGAGAGTTATCTTGTTAAATCAGACGAAGGTCTTTATTTGCAAAACAAAGTAAATTGTGAAGAAACAATGAAAACAATCGAAATGATATTCGGACCATTTAAGGATGAAGAGATAGCATTCTATATGAAGAATCTCTCTGAAGATGGAAAGATAATTATAAATGGATTTCAGAAAGATCTTATATTTAATTTATTCTATAAGTATTTTGGAGATCCAGTTAGTATAAAGGCTATCAATAGAGAAGATTATATCAAACTAATGATAGCAGCTAAGAGAACTCTACATGCTAATAATATGGTAATACTACCTTATGTTATTAGTAGTAGAATAAATAGACTTGTATCTAGGAAAAGTCTAAACAAGAAGGAATTGACTAAATTAACAACGTCTCCATTCTATAATAAGATTATGGAGAAGTATCAGAATGCAAAGATAGAGAAATATATTTTGTCTATTATTGCAACAATATTATCTTCTGAATTTCAGATTATCGATTATGATGATGAAGAATTAAATGGAATCATTATTGAAACGATACCTGATATAATATGTGAAGAGATATTAATGTATGTAAGTTTAGTTTAAGAATAAACCGATAGATCCTATTTTGATCTATCGGTTTATAATTTAATAAAAGGAGAGGATAAAATGGAAAAAACAAAAAGAAAACGGAGATTATTTGTCGGATTTTCTGTTATTCTTATATCATGTGTTTTATTATATAAAGCATTATGTACAGAGGTAATTCAACCAATAGAGACTGTGACAATTGCAGTAATTAATTCAAATTTAACCTTACATATATTTTTGGATAGTGCTTGGAGTTTATTTATAGTAGCTCCAATTGTCATTATAGCATTGCTAATTATGTTTATATTTGGATTTTTTCTTATGGACGAATAAAGGAGGGAATTAAATGCAAATAGCTCTAAAAATATCAGGAATAATTCTTATTGCAGTTTCAGTATTGACAATATTGGATCTCGCTATATGGTTAATAAATCCAATAATCGAAATATTTAAATCTATATCTAATTCAACATTCGATATACATCTTCTTTTTAAATTTATTATACGCTTTATAATTTCTATAATAGGTGTAATTCTGATAATATTTGCATTATTATTAGGTCTTCAACTAATAGATAAATAGAAAGTTAAAAAGGAGGGTAGCCATTATGCTATCGGAGAAATTAGCTATGTTGCTTTTGGCTACCATGCCAAATGTCAAACATGTTTCTGGTAGAAGACAAATATTAACGAGGTGTATGTATTGCGGAGATAGTAAACATGCTAAATCTGCACATTTTTATATTAGCCTAGACGACACAAAACCATTTTTTTATTATTGTCAGTTATGCCATAGTACAGGTATTATTGATCATAAAAAGTTAATGGAATGGGGTTTATATGATCAAGAAGTTAATATGGGCATTATTAAACATAATAAAATTATGTTTTCCAGAAAAGAAAATTATAAATTTGTAGATCAACTTATATACAATCTTAGAAACCATTATATATCTGATAATGAATTAAGTCAGATTAAGTTAAAATATATAAATAATCGACTTGGGTTGAATCTAACTTATGATGATCTTTTAAAGAATAAGATAATCCTGAATCTCTATGATTTATTAAGATCAAATAATATAACTGAATTATCTAGAGATCAACGTATAACAGATGAATTAGATAGATCCTTTATAGGATTTATATCTCAAGATAATGCATTTATAAATATGAGGAATCTAAGAGTTGGGAAGGTATATAAGTCTATCGATAAAAGATATGTCAATTATAATATCTTTAATAAATTTAATAATACTCAAAGATTCTTTACCATACCAACAAATATTGATCTAACCATTCCTCAAAGAATCAAATTAAATATAGCTGAAGGTCCTTTCGATATATTATCAGTTTTCTTTAATCTAAAAAATCAAGAATCACATTCAATCTATTCAGCCATCATCGGAAGTGGATATTTGAATATACTTAGGCATTTTATCATAACAATGAAATTAATATACATTGAAGTGCATATCTATATCGATAATGATATTGAAGATTATGTAATTCAAAATGTATGTAGATTTCTTGAGATATATAAAATTCCTTTATATATCCATAGAAATAACTTCCCAGGGGAAAAGGATTTCGGGGTTAAGATAGAGAAAATAGATGAAAGAGTAATACAATTATTATAAAGAGTAGTTGAAATTAAACTACTCTTTATTTTTTAACATAACTATAAGTAAACCTTTCGAAAGGGGGAGAATAAATGTCTAAATTTATAAATACTCAAAAGAAAGTTGTTATAGATTCTTTAGTTGAAGGATTTAAAAATAGGATGAATAATCCTTATTACTCTTTACAGGAAAAGAAAGCATCTATTACTACTTATTATACTCATAATTTTGAAAATTCAACATTAGATAGTGCAACTAGAGCTGAATATGCTCAATTAGGTGATAATAGCCCTACACGATATAATAAAATTCTTGGCTTCTTTTTATATGGATTAGAAAAAATAACCATAAATTTAGAACTTGGGGAGTATGGACTAGAATCAAATCCTATTGAAGGAGAAGCAATAGTTTTACCAAATACTATTATCCCTATTCCAGGAGATTATTTTGAAATTAATTATACTGGAAAGGATTATTTATTTAAAGTTATGGATTGCACTCCTGATACAATAGATTCTGGAGTAAATTTTTATAAAATTAATTATAAACTGGATCAAACTGATAATGAAAAGATTGATTTATTGGTTGTTGATACTTATAATATGATTATAGATAATGTAGGAACAAGATTTAATCCTATAATAAAGTCAAATGATTATGACTTTATTATTATCTTAGAGGATATCTTATTACGATTAAAGAGATACTATAAGAATTTATTCTACAATAGTCGGGTTCAAACTTTTACTTTTACTCATAATCAATGTATATTCTATGACCCCTATTTAATAGAATTCTTAATACGGAACAAATTATTAGAAGGGGATAATGAATATATTTATATAGGCCATCAAATAAACCTACCATCAACAATGTTTTTAGACTATGACCGAACTATATTTAGAAACATTGAATTAAAATCAAAAGATAAGATTGAAGAAAGAATTAGTTCAACAGCAAACACCATCACAGATCCAATCTCCATTTTTTCAAGTAGAAAAGAAGATTATTATATGATAAAGTATAATAATGATTATAATGGATTAGAATCTATTGAGAATTTTAACCCATCGCTTATAACGGCTATAAAAGATAACATCATATCAGAAATTGATAATACTTATTATAATATTATAGTAAAGTATTTCAATGATGTCGAAATAATTGAATCCGGTGATGTGGAATTCTTAGAAAAAATAGACTATCAATCAAATATAGATCTATTTTACTGTATTCCTATCATTATATATATCATTGAGTATTATATCAAAAATATGCTGAAATAACATATATATAAAGGAGTGATTTAATATGCCTAAGGAATATAAATCATTTGATCAATTACTAGAACAGGATATCAAAAGAGAAATTGATATTGATGTTCTAGCTGATGATGACAATGAACTAATAGATAGTTTTATTACACAAACAGACATAGATAAAGCAAATGCTTTACCTGATGAAATTGGGGAGGAATAATAGAGGAGGTAATAATTATGAATATGGATGTTGGAGAAATATTCATAGAGACTGCTTTAGATGTAATGATCGAAGAAGCAGCCGAGGAATTTGAGGATATCGAATTGGATAATAATGATATGGGTGATATTATCGATTTTATAAATCAAACAGAAAGTGAGGAATAATAAAAATGAGCGATACTAAAAGAACAGTAAAACTGATTCCGAGAAAACCTTTATATGGGATTAAGAGGACCCCAATTACAAGTTGTGTTGAAAAAATTGAACTAACAACTGAAGAAATTCGTCTATGTCTTGTTACAAAATGTCTTGTAGAGGAGTACCTTCCTGATGGAAGTCTACTTAAATTAGATCTCTCAAATTATCATCAAAAGAGTGTTATTGAAGACCCAGTTGATATTGTTGAGCCGGTTGGAGAGCCGGAACCTGTTGTAAATAATGAACCCCTTAGGCTTGAAGAGAATTTTATAAGAACAGATGAAGTGTTTCCGAGTGGGTGGGGAGAAGAAAATCCGGTGAATGATTTACTAAATAAATCTGTGTATCCCCCTTCTATATTCGATGAAGTAACAACAGAAGGAGATATTACAGCTCCGGTCACGGAGGGCTTGGTATCGAATATAGAATCTGAAAAAGAAGATGCAGTAAAGTCTGAAATAGTTGTTAATCCTGTAGCTAAGGATTCTATCTCCAATGTGAAACCTCCTAAAAATCAATCTAATAAAAATAATTCCAATAAAAAATAATAAAAATGACAAGAAAGTAGGGGCATAAGCCCCTACTTTCTTTTTGTTTAAAAAGTCTTTTTGGGTTGTTTGGATTAAATGTAATTGTATGACTGGGGAATGTTGTGGTGTTGGAGTTTGTTTTTTGCTGATAATTTTTCGTTCCACTCCTATGCTTGTGTGATCCATATTACATCTCGTCTCCTTCTTCTTACATAATGCCAATATAAACTTTTGCAATAATTTAGGTTGTTGCTCCGTCTAAGCATATTTTATACAATAATCCAAATATATAATATATATTTAAAAAAAACTATATTTGCAAAAGTATAAATTAGAATATAGGAGTTGTAATTTTAGTATTAGGAAGAATTTTTGTTAAACTATATAAACTTTGAATGGCCTCATTAGAAGAGGTTCTCATATTTATTCCATTTAATGATATATAATGGGCTTTAGAATTCATGAAATTTTTTAACTCTTCATTAGCTTCAATAGTATATATACCTTTATTAGAGGTTTGATCCCCATCATAATCCTGCCTATTTAGGTTCATATAGGATCGCAACTCCTATACAGTTCTCTTATGAACTTCTTTAACTTTCGTTAAAGCCTAGACTATATCTTATATCTCTTATTTTATAAAAGATATCTACCTTTTTCGAACTACCATTAGCTTGTAGCCCTACTCTACTCCCTTTTCCATATAATTAACGCTATATGGCGGTTTCGATAGTCGTTGAACATTTATAAATAAAATATTATCTATATCTTTTCTTTGGATATCTTGTTTGTTCCCTTGGAATTACACCATATTTACTAGATACCTCATTCCAAACATATCCTCCTTTTATTGCATAGACTAAATATGTATCACGTTTATCTCCAGGAAGACCAGCATACTTTGCAGCTTCCTCTGCTGTGTAATTTCCTATAAATAAAGCCTTACAAATTAAATCTGCTTGGAATTCTGATATTCGTGCTTTACCATTAGTTTCTCCTATATTGGTTAAAGGTTCTCTTCGAATTAATAATTGACAACCAATATTATCATCACTAATATTATTAAAAGCATGAATTGTATTTTCTTGTATGGTGCTCCATTCAAGATTCCAATAAAAATTACATCTACCATCCATATTATACTTATGATTTACTATATCTCTTCCTAATAAAATATCTTGCTCTATTTTTGGAATAAATGCATTTGCAACTAATCTATGCATAAAGAATTTTCTTTCTTTTATTATTCCAGTGCATTGTAGAGCTATTCTATAATAAATAATATTATTATTTAAATTAAGCTCTTCTCTTGGATACATTTCTTCACCAGTTATTGTGAAAATTCTTCCATAACTAGATATATAATATTTATTAGGTTTGATATCTTCAAAATCTATGATTTTGAAATCCTCAATAGGATATCCATCTCCTAAATATAATGATTTCATTCTCATATATTTAAGAGGGAGATATTCTACCTTTTCTATCATAATTTTTGGTTCAGGTAATTTTATATTTGTATTAATTATAATCACCCTCCTTTATATAAATGTTGGTAAATTATTTATTTAATATTTTATTTATACTTTGCTGCTGATTGCCCCTTCGATCTATATTTATTATATAGATCTGTACTTAACATTTTTAAGCATTCACGCTTGATATTGCTATCTACGTTGTAGCTGTTAAGTCTCTTAGGGTGTTCCAGCAATTTAAGTAGTTTTGTTTCTAGAAATATTTTTTATATTTCTAAATCGGAGGCAATCAGGATGGTTCACCACCGATTGAGGGTAAATATGGATTTGCAATTTGCATTGTATCAATAAATTTATTACTAGTATTAGATCCTATATCTTCTTCTCTAATCTTAGGATAATATTTATAATATATATTATCATATAATATAGGTTCTGTTTCTTTAGTAGAAGATACAATAATTTTTGTTGGAAATTGATTTTGAGGTGAATCTATTGGATATCTCGTAATGAGTATGGTTTTATCATTAGTAACCGCTACAGCAGCCATATAAAATATATCGCACCATGTTAAACGCCGATTAGATAATACAGATTTACCAATTGATTCTTCGCTTGTATAATCTTCATTTTCAACAAATTTACCTTGATATATTCTCCCTTTGAAAGCCATATATATTAATTTACCTTCTTCATTAGGAACCTCAATTGGAATAAATCTATTAGAATATCCTCTCATAAATCTATCCAATTCTTTTTTAATTCTAGCATCAGAAAATTCTGATAAAGTATCTTTAATTTTTAATTGTTTGATTTTACCTGTTGATTTATCTATATATGCATATCCAGTATCCCCACCAAATTCTGTTTCGAAGAACCGTCTTATATAGAATAACATAAATGGGAAGAAATTTGTACATATAGATGCTAAAGGAACAGCAGAATTATCCATATCTACCATTAAATCATCTACTCTTTCTACTTTTAAATCTGAAGCTGATAGTACAAGTCTAGATGCATAATCTGTAGTCTTAGATAAATTAGCCCTTCTAATAATACCCCTTTTCTTCGATAAATTTGGTTCATCTGTAAACCAATTATATATTTGTAATAAAATTTCTTGTATTCTGCCATTTGTAGTATTAGTCATAGACAATCCAAAATCTGCTGTATCTTTTAGAGATTTAGTTGCTATAATAAGAGAATTATATAGTTTATTTATATCTCCAACACCTATATATCCTCTATCAGTATTTATATCTCTAAAGAATGCAGGTATTATAATCCATTGTTTAATAAACATTACATCTTTATTTTCAAATAAAAATTGAATATTTTTATCTCTTTTTTTTGAATCTGTAGACTTAATTTTAATTTTATCTATATTCTTTTTCAAAAATAGAATACCATTATCTCCATTTTCGTTTTCTTCAAAATCTCCTTTAGAATTAATTATGAATTTCTTCGAGCCATGGGTTATATCTCGGATTCTTGAATCCATTCTACACCATATTTTATAACATAATGGGTGCATAAAAGTCCCATTTAAATCTATATATGCAAATATGTTTGATCTATCATCTTTAGTAATACCAAAAATTTCATTAGATAATAGACCATCTGGTGTTGGAATACCATCTCTTATAAAAAATATAGGACTGGTTATTCCTTTTAAATCATTTGTATTAATTAATTTTTTTGTATCTAATAGATCAATTGTTAAATGTTTTTCTTCCATATTGTATCACTCCTTTATATATATGTAAAAAGAAGTTTCTGGAATTAACCAGAAACTTCTTCATTAAATTTTATGCGAACTTTTTTATCCTCAATGTTTGTTTTAACGGAATAATTATGATCATAACATGATACTTTATATTTATCAAGTATCCGTTTTATTTCAGTAGCATTTACTATAGATACTGTTTCTAGATTAAATACTATTCCATATGAGGATTTATCTGATTGTTCACCTGCAATATCCATTCCTATAAACATATCCATATTTGTGATTTTATCTCCAATGAGATCATATAGGGCCATGCTTTCATCAAAATAGTTATTTATCATATCTTTAAATACGTCACATTTTATAGACATAATAAAGTCTTTTCTACTAATTATCTTCATACATTTATGGTACCCCCTCTTCTATTGCATCCATTACATGTTCAGAAGCTAAAGCTTCAGCTCCTTCTTCAGTTGATAGCTTTCTCATAGCAGCAACATATAAACCATGAAACATCCTATTTGGTAAATGAACGGCTTCACTTATAGATATACGTCCTTTATATGCCAATAGGAAGTTATCAATTTTGCTTAAATATTCGCTATAGCTGCCAACTGATGACGTGTAAAAAGCAATTGATCCGGCTCCATTATTTGCTCTTGAATTATTGTTTGACATTTCGGACAAACAGTTCCTGGAAGTATATAACTAATCCCATCGTATCTATCATTAATTTTCTTAATATAAGCCTGAAGGAATTGAAACTGATCGGAGTTCAATGATTTAAAGACTTCTGAATATTTAACGATTCTGCTCTTTATACTTTTCAATGTATTATTTATATCTACTTCAACTTGAATAGGTTCTAATTCATTTGAAACTCTATTAATATAATAGACCTCATCAACATAAGCCATTATAGCAAGAAAATCACTATATTTATCAGTGAATTTTTCTTCTAATATAGCATTTTCAAATATAATATTCCAAACTGTTGGTTCTCTAAACCCTACCGCATAATTATCAGATATCTGAACAATTTCAGATTCATAGTCATGAGAATTCTCACTGTTTGTATTATGGGTTAATATATCTTCAACTAGTTTCTTTATAGTATCATTTTTATATTTTACCATTTCTTTTATTTCATAATCATTCATAAATACATGTTTACATTCAGGTTTACTACAAGCATATGGAATGCTATTAGTCCCTTCAAAACATGCTTTATAAGCAGTAAAATATACATGTGGTATATCATAGAAACTAATATTCTTTAACCAAATATCAAAAGGTGGTTTATTTTCATCTACTATATGATTATAGATAATTGTCCATATATCCATATATGTATTATATCTATTTCTTGACGAAGATCCAGGATTTAATTTTTCAATTTCATAACCAGTCAATTCAGACATAGAAATAGGTCTTCGTCCAGCTAGTAAGATCCAATCAGCAACATATTTATTTGGATTTGAATCTGCTAATGTTCTAGTAACAGAAACATGTTTTTTTGAAATTGTAAAAGATGAAAGATCAACAATATTAGCAATCGGTTTAATTTTTTCCTTAATAGTTAATTTAATTGCGTCTAATTGCTCTTGATCATTTGTCGTACTGTTTTGATCATTTAAGTCTTCAAACTTATCATCATCAGATAAGTAATTATTGGGTTCGCTATCCTCATTTTCAATTTCTTTATCTAATTTCTGTTCTTCTAATTTTATCAGTGTATTGTTAATAAGTTCTTCATCTCTTTGCTTTCTTTGTTCAATAGCTTTATCCACACCATCCAACAATTTAGCTACATTCTGTTCTACCACATCAGGTTTTTTCTCATATGCTCTAATATCATTAATATTAAGTTCTACAAGTTCCTCTGGTAATACACCTGGAGTTTCTCCCTTGAGATCTGCAATTGATATTTCTTTGTTAGATTCTGTCATAATTCTTATCCTCCTATATTTTATAGATTAGAAATATTTAAGGTTTTACCAAGACTATTAGTATCAAATGAATATAATACACCATCAACTGTTATTTGTATTCTTAATTCCTTTTCTATATTGTACACCTGTACAGTTACTGCCATCAATTCAGGTAAAAATGTAGCTACTTGATTTTGTATATCTAATTTTAACTGATCTAAACTGGATATATCAGCAAATAGATATCTAGTTATAATACCAATTCCCATATCTGGTTGTTCTGGTATCGAACCTGGTTCTAATAAGAGTAGTCGCATTAATAGTATTGCACAACTATCTCTATTTTCTAAGACTCTTGGTTCTTGAAAATTATTTGTAGATAATAAATATTCATTATTGATATAAATTACCCCCTCTATGAGATATATTACTTATAAGTTTACATTGTAGCTTTTTACTTACAATGTAATTAATCTTATTATGGTAATATTCTCAAAACATTATAATAAAGAATTGAGAGGTGATAAAATGTATTATATTACTGAGGTTACCAGTGATAAGATCATAAAACAATATAAATGCCCATTCTGTAATTATAGAGGTACAAAAGAGAAACTGGTTGTTCATATAGAAAATAATCATGAAGAGATGATACCAAAAGATTATACAGCAGCTAGAGTTTTATTTAATTATTTTAATAAAAAAGATCATGGAACTTGTGTTATATGCAAAAAAGAAACAAAATGGGATGAAGAAAATTGGAGATATGAAAGATTTTGTTGTGATGATTGTAAACAAATCTATGTTAAAGAATTTAAACAAATTCGAATGGTAAATAAATATGGTGTTGAGCATCTTCTTAATAATGCAGAACAACAGAAAAAGATGCTTTCCAATCGTTCAATCTCTGGTGAATATAAGTTCCAAGATGGAGGAATAAGATCATATTGTGGTAGTTATGAAATGAAACTCTTACAATTTTATGATAAAGTCCTAAATGTTCCCTCATCCGATATAATGACACCAGGTCCAATATTTGAATATGATTATAATGGGAAATCCCTCCAATGGATAACTGATGTCTTCTATATTCCAATGAATCTAATTCATGATGTGAAAGATGGGGGGAATAATCCGAATAATCGGGAGATGAATGATTATCGAGAAAAACAAAATGCTAAAGAGGATATGATTAAGAAACTCAATAAGTATAATTATATCAGACTTACTGATAATAATTTCGAACAGTTATTCTTAATCCTTGCTGAAATAAAAGGAGATATGATGGAAAATGAGAGTCAGAAAGATTATGTTATTCATATAAATGAATCGTTATCAATGATGGCTGGAACTTTACCATCAGCCTCAGATATTGATTCATTATATCTTGTAAAATATGATAAAGAATATGATAGTGGATATTGTCTTGCAAGAAATTTAACTTTTAATCGTATGATTACTATTGATGAAGACCAACATCTTAAGTTAGAATCATATGAATTTCTTCATGGAGCTAAGTATAATATTTATAAATACGATTCAAAAGAAGCTTTCCAAATATGGGGGAAAGTATTATCTGATTATTCAAGTAAAGCTTTTGTTCGAACTAAGGATTATTTCTATAATAAAATTACTGGGAGACAATTGCTTAAAGAAGATCAGATTGATTATGATATTGAGTTTGAACAAGTTGTAGATATATATGCAATGCATGAAGCTATTATGAATTTAATCACTATCAATCTAGAAAATAAATTTAAAGAAATAGTATGTTTTGAATGTGCTAATCAAGAAATTATTTCTACTTTACCAAAAAGTATTTTAGCAAGAGCATATATAAAACTTATGGAATCAGTGGATGGATATTTCTTAAAGAATACTAAAAACGGTACTTTTTCCGAAATATTCAGAGATATATATACTTCTCCGGAATGGAAAATGAAATTAATAGAGTAGCTGATGCTACTCTATTTTTTATACTTCAATCTCACAACATAAGAATAAGACATATAAAAAGGGGTTGAAATTATGAATGAAAAATATAAAAAAGAAGAAATAGATAGATTAGAGGAAGATAATATTTTAGTTATTGATAAAACTTCCTCTTTAAAAGAATTAGAAGCCGAATGGAATGAATTTAATAGTATGACTAAGAAACACCGAAGAGTTAGTGATTGGAAGTCTCTTGAATTGTTTGGTATAACAAATCAAGAGCACTATGATAAAATAAAATCCAAATTATTAGCAAATGATAATTTTAATATTGAAGATATTCCATTAGAAGAAGCATATGAAATGATTCAAACCCCTTCTATAAAGATTTTACATTACGGTCAGAAAGAAATAGAAACAGCCAAACTATGGGGATTGGAATCAATGAGAATTATAATAATTCCAATGGAATCAGAACAAGAATTAGATAATCTTTGGAATAAATGGAATGAAATGATAAAAAAACATCGAAGAGAAAGTGATTGGAAATCTCTTGAACTGTTTGGAGCTACAAATAAAGAACATTATGAAATTATGAAAACAAAATGGCTCAAAAAAGATATAAAGGATGATAATCTTCCAACAATAGAACCTAATATGAGCGAAGTTCCACTTTCAGAACCAACCACTCCT
>Ga0265294_10005004_pt1 | contig 16263 bp, 12 predicted proteins | sample MunlanPumphouse3_FD_192504 | JGI IMG/M metagenome (GOLD analysis project Ga0265294, IMG submission 192504) | Groundwater microbial communities from a municipal landfill in Southern Ontario, Canada - Pumphouse #3 | ecosystem: Environmental > Aquatic > Deep subsurface > Groundwater | place...
GTCCTTGATGAAATCCCTAAGTGATCGAGCAACAAACTGCAGAACCTGGTTCCCACGATCAAATCCAAGCAACTCATTCAAGACTGAGAACCGTTCAATGTTCCAGTACACCATCACAAAGGAGGTATTGATATGGGCATCAAGGAAATCACGACATACCTCATAAAATCGTTGACGAGTATATAAACCTGTTACCAGGTTATGGTTCAAGGCAAATGACAGTTGTTCCTGTACTTGTTGCAGCATCTCTTCATCATGCATCGATTCAGAGAGGTCTTCTATAAGCAAGCTGAAAGGCTCACCTCTGCCTTTGATCCCCATCTGGCGGAATGTAATCCTACACCAAATGATATCACCCTCTTTCTTGACAAGTCGGAGATTGAAAGGAGTTGATGAAGTACTTGTCATGCTCTGTCGCTCAATATGACGGAGCAACAGGGTTCTGTCCTCAGGATAGAATAATTGAATTGCATTATTCTTGAGTTGTGTGATCAAATCCTCACGTGCATACCCCAACAGAACTGCAAGAGTCTCATTGGCATACTGCAACTCCAGGGTGTAAGACTCCATGGAGAATACAGCAATACCTTCCCTGCTCTGTTCTATATAGGGAAGCATACGCTTGTTCAGTTGCTGCAATTTATGTTCACGACTGACATCCTGAATGGTGAAGGTAACCATCTGGACATAACCGTAACAGGTTCCAAGTTGGCATGTGAGCGAGAAGTGTCGGTTGTCATGGCCGACCACCATGAACGTATCTCCCCTTAGGTGATTCTCCTGCAGACTTCTCATTCGTGAAAACACATTGTTCCTTTCTGAGGGCAAGAGCCATCCAAGAGGGTCTTTTTCCAGTGTTGCTTCCTCACTATTGAACAGCTCATGGAATTTCCTATTCGCCATGAGCAAGGTGACCGTCTCACGCTCCCATGCAAGATGAAGCAGAGCAACGGTGAAATTCTGTAAAATCTCCTTGAGAGGACTTTCTGGGGAAATATATCCGGAAGGCGAAAAACGAACAACGTTTCCCCCAATACGATTGTCCATGAAGTAGTAAGAGAATAATACAGGAATGAAAGAACCTGATGGCACTGTAAGGCGAACCTGTATAGGCCCTCCTTCCGGATTACTTATCCGTTCTCTCAGTGCTTTACGAAATGTAACCCGGTCCTCTGCAAGCATTGCCTTAACAACAGCATTTCGTTTAAGAAAACCATGCACCTGTTCCACATAGGGTTGTCCACCAATAAACATGAAGAGTGTCAGTACATCATGATTGACATCATAGTCCCAGGAAGAGTCACCTCGTTGCAATAACTTGAAGTAGCTTGACCGGGAAAGATGCAATTTCGTCGGTTGTGTAACCGATTTCTCTGCAATTTGCTTGGACTGTTTCAATTGGTCTACCAGGATGGCCAGCTTTGCGGGCTTTTCGTTGAAAAGTATCAGTTTCTCCTTGCAGAGCCATACTGCACCAGACTCATCAGTTTGTTGCCAATAGCTGTAGCTGTCATAGCTGAGTGAATGGAACCGACAATGTTCACATACCTGATCTCTGTGAAAAATTACCTCATAGCATTTCTTGCCGATATAGTTAGCATCAGGAGAATGTGCCTCTCTGCCAGCTTTATTCAAGAAGAGCAGATCATAACTCTGCATATCGCTCAGGTAGACCGTATCAGGGAGATTGTCCAACATCCACTCATGATTAGTCCAACAGAGGGTCTTATGCATCCCCATTTCAGAGACATAGTGTGTACACTGGTTTCTTCCATGATTCTTTGAGTGGTACAAGGCAAGGTCTGCATGTTGATACAGTTCGTTGAATGTAGTTCCATCCTCAGGGCTGATACAATAACCAAGGGAACAGGTAAAAAGAATCCCAAGCGTCCTATCCTCGGCAATAAGATGACAGAGCTCATCTCCGGCACGCAAAAGTGATTCTGTGAAGTGCGGGACATATGCAACAAACTCATCTCCTCCAAGCCTGCCAATAATCGTTCCCTGTGGAAACACCGTTCTCATCAGGAAAGCAATTCGCTTAAGTACACGGTCCCCGAGGTCGTGACCATAGGTATCATTTATCAATTTGAATCGATCGATATCGATCAGAAAGAAAACACTGTTACCTCCATCCCTAAGGTATCGAGAAACGAGCTCTTCAAGGGAAAATCGGTTATATACACCGGTAAGGCTGTCGCTATGTGCCCGTTTCTCCAGGGCTTGTTCCTGAACCTTGCTTGCCTCAATGTCCTTGATCGCGATATATCCAATGGTAGTATTGTTGGCAACAGAAACATTGAAATGGAACCTAACCCAACGATACCCATCCTCCCTATGGAATGGATGAATCATTTTTGCTTCTATGGTGAGTTCTTTTTTACCGGCTTCTACAAAACGCTTGAGCTTCTCACTGGTGTCAATTTCATGGAATACAGGCAGATATTCTTTTTGAATTGCTTCTTGCAGGACTGAATCGTACATGGTGTAGAAATCATCACAGCCATCCATCATCTTCCAAACACGATTGTCTGCAAGTACCGGTTTCCCAGAATCAAGATTAAACCCTCCAAAGAAGGCCTTATCCTGCCCTAATGCCTGCAGTCGCATTGCTATCTCATCATGGACATCCTGAAAAATTCCAATCGCTCTGCGATGTTCCTGTTCTCCATCTGAGAGAAAAGCATAACTCAATCTCAGCCATCGGAATGAGCCTGCTGCACTACGGACTGAAAGGATTGAATCTGGTTCATTGCCAGCTTGCAATTGTGCAAAATCATGGTTCAGGGTCACTGAAAAGTCAGGATGGATATAGCCTTCTTCAAGCAGGAAATCAGCAGGGTTGTGAATCTCAAGGGGAGTATGGCCACCAAGAACAGTTCTTGACAGCGCAACAAGACGATCTTCATCAAGATGATACTCCCACATTTCCAAGGTAGAGTGAGAAAATGCAAACTGGAGCCTGGTATTCTGTCTTTCCAGTGCAAGGGCATTATGGTGTGCTTCTGAAACGTCGCTGGCCACTAGGTAGTATACAGGGAATTGACCATGGTGACGGCTGTACCTACCAAGCAGTCTGATGAAACGATCTTCCTTACGTTGTAATCGAAAGGATACATCCAATTCCTTGTGGCTGCTCTTCAGTTTCTGGAAAACTGCCTTGATACGTTTTCGCTCTTTTTCATGTACGGAGTCCAACAAATCAAGTTCATTGTAGTTGTGGAACTCCTTCGGGGTGTATGCGAGCAGTTTGGACAAACCTCTACTGAGATAGGTTGCAATTATCTCATCGCCAAGTTCATATACCCCCACTCCACCGGGAAGGTTGTTGATAGAAAGCATTCGCTCTTTATTAGGGCCGCTTTGACCAACCTCGTTCATACTTCTTACACCCTCTTCCACAAAAAGTATCTCATTGTAGCACATTTCATGTAAGAAGTATGATAGAACATCTATTTTTTCACCGAGTCCTGGGAATCTTTGAGCAATACATCATGTGCTCCGCCTTCTATGATGGAAGTGGAACTGACTACCGTTAATCGAGCCTTCTGCTGCAATTCAGGAATGCTGAGTGCACCACAGTTGCACATGGTTGATTTAATCTTGCTTAGACTCAAGTTGAGATTGTCTTTCAGCGGGCCTGCATAGGGGACATAGGAATCGACACCTTCCACAAAGCTCAGCTTTCCATCCCCTCCAAGGTCATATCGTTGCCAGTTTCGTGCACGGGAAGATCCTTCTCCCCAATACTCCTTCATGTAGGAACCCTTGACATTTACCTTCTCTGTCGGTGACTCGTCAAATCGTGCAAAATAGCGTCCCAACATCAGGAAGTCGGCACCCATTGCCAATGCAATGGTCATATGGTAGTCGAGGACTATTCCACCATCAGAGCAAATGGGAATATATACACCCTTCTCATTGAAGTATTCATCACGGGCTTTTGCGACCTCGAGCAAGGCTGTTGCCTGTCCTCTTCCAATTCCTTTTGTCTCTCTGGTTATGCAGATCGATCCTCCGCCAATGCCGACCTTCACGAAGTCAGCACCGCTTTCAGCGAGGAAGAGGAATCCTTCCCTGTCCACTACATTCCCAGCTCCAACCTTTACTCGATCCCCATACTGCTTCTTGATCCAGGAGAGTGTAAGGCGTTGCCATTCACTGTACCCTTCAGATGAGTCGATACAGAGTACGTCGGCACCGCTATGAACCAAGGCTGGAACCCGTTCCTTGTAGTCTCTGGTATTGATGCCAGCTCCAACACGGTAACGTTTCTTCTCATCAAGCAACTCATCAGGATTATCCTTATGACAGTCATAATCCTTCCTGAATACAAAGTACTTGAGTCTGTTCTTCTCATCCACGATGGGAAGGCTGTTGAGTTTGTGTTCCCAGATTATGTCATTTGCCTCACTGAGTGTTATCCCTTCACGGGCGTACACCAAGTTTGCAAATGGTGTCATGATCTGGTTGATCGGGGTATCGAGAGAGGTCCTGCTTGGCCTCCAGTCACGTGAAGAGACAACACCAAGCAATGTTCCTGAGCTGCTGCCATCTTCTGTCACGGCAATGGTAGAATGCCCTTTCTTCTCTTTAAGTGCTATCAAATCTGAAAGCGTATCCTCTGCCCTGAGATTGGAATCACTGGGTACAAAACCAGCCTTGAAAGCTTTTACACGGGCTACCATTGCGCACTGTGCATCGATAGGCTGTGAGCCATAGATGAAACTGATTCCACCCTCCCTTGAGAGAGCCTTGGCCATTTCCTCACCACTCACGGATTGCATGATGGCACTACTCATGGGAATATTGAGGGTGATGGAGGGTTCTTCCCCTTTTTTGTACTTGACCAAGGGTGTCTTCAAGGACACATTTGCTGGAATGCATTCGGTACTGGAATATCCTGGGATTAGCAGGTATTCACTGAATGTTCGGGAGGGTTCTTCATAGAGGTAGGCCATAACGCAACTCCTTAGAGGGTTTTGGCACCATATTGTGCACAGATATCTATAGTATTGCAAGCATATTGCAACAAATATCATCCGATTTGTTGCAAACTATCTATAGACAGCTTACCGCTTACCCACCAGAAGCAATGAATCTTTTTCCTTCAGTGCAACCTCTATCGTGTGAGAATGAACAATTGCCCTCTCTGCATCACAACCCTCAAAGCAAGTGATTTGCAACAGTGTATTGTCAAGTCTAATGGTAGTCGGCCTCTCATGCTTTCCCAAAATACAGAGTATTGCCTCATGATTCGTATACCGAACAAAGCATAGAGAGTATTCATCGCTATAGAGTACCTTCCAAGCACCATGGGCAAGGGTATCAGCATGAGCTGAGCGGAACTGTCCAAGCCTTGTATAGAGTGAGAAGAAATCCTTGTTCCACTGTTCTTGGTCCCACTGCATGGGATATCGAGCGGATTCAACAGATCCGTACGGGCCAGGAAGCGCAATTTCTTCCCCATAATAGATGTTCGGCATACCGGGAAGTACATACAACAACTTCACAATTCCAGCATAAAGAGAAAAATCAAAAATTTCCTGATGGGCATAGAGACGAGGGGTATCATGACTATTGATCAGATTCATCTGCATGCTAAGCATCTGTTGTGGCATTGACTGCAGATGGCTTTGAAGCGCTTCTGCAAACTCAATCCCATTGAAGGCTCTTGTCGTCCCAGGATTCTGGCCCCAGCCATCTGCCATGTACCGGTCCTTCTCACCCATCCAGCTTCTCATCGGCCGGCTGCTTCCCAGGTAGTTCATGGTTGCATCCCACATATCACCCTGGAGAAATGGGGTGGAATCAACCCAGTCCTCTCCTACCAAGTATGCTTGATTATTCTCTTTCTTGACTGCCTGTCGAACTTCCCTCCAGATCTCTTCGCACAACTGGTCATCTCCCCTCCGTCCGACCTCACTTGCAACATCAAGTCTCCAACCGTCTTGGAGGTAGGGCTTCCTGAGAAAGGAACGCAATACGGAATCAGGGCTACGGTAGATCAAATCACGTAGTTCATCGCTGTTGTAATTAAGCTGCGGTAGCGTCTCGACATCTTGCCAGAACGCTACAGAGCCATCATCATTGATGTAATAATAGGTGGATTCCTTGCTTGAGGGATCAGAGAGAGCCTTCTTGTACCAGGGATGTTCAGTTCCAGTATGATTGATTGAAATATCGACTACTACGCGAATTCCTTCCTTATGGAGCGCCTCACAGAGGTGGGCAAAAGCCTCATCTCCACCGAGCTTCTCATCTACATGAAAGAAATCGGTGCAGTCATAGCGATGGGTGGTTTTGCTCATCCCAATAGGATTAAGGTAGAGCACCGTTACGCCAAGGCTCTTGAAATGGTCAATGGCATCCTCAATACCTTTCAGGTCACCGTTGAAGAAATCAAGGCATCGCCCTTCATCGAACTCAAGGGGGATTTCATCAAAACCGTGTACTGTGACCTCACCCCCATCAAACCTGTATTGTCCTTCTTTCGCACCAACGGCCGGATCACCCTTACGGAATCGATCAGGAAACACCTGGTAACAGAGGCCACTCCCCACCCACGTTACAGGGACCAGGTCACTGACCAAGTGGAAACATTCTGCAAGTGGAGGAACAGAGGCTTTCACGCCCACCTTGCTATAGGAATACGCTCTTTCATCCGTAACCAGGAAGAAATACCAATAGGCTGATGTATCCACCAGCTTGAAGCTGCCTTTGTACAATGTACGAGACCCTTCCTGCACTTTATCCAGTGTGATCTGCATCTCACGTCCAAGCTGGAAACTCACCAATCTTACTTGTTTGATTGGGGCGGATGAGTCCACCTGTATTGAAACGCTCACCATCTCACCCTTCTTTGGATAGAGCGGTTGGACATACAAGGCTGAGACATTACTGTCAATGGATTGCTTCCAGGTTGTACTGATCATATTACTTCCTCATATTGTTTGTTGACTGTACTACAAAACCGGTTTAGTATAACAATATACCAAGTTTTGCGGCTGTGCAACCTGCATTGTTCCCCTTCAATACAACATTGTGGTAGGATATCGGCCGAAGTTGAGGATTGCACCATGGCAGAGCAAACGACCAGAATCAAACGACCTACGATCAAGGATATCGCCCGAGAGAGCGGATATTCCAAGACTGCAGTCTCCTTTGCATTCAATGATCCATCGAGGATCAGCGAGAAGGCATGCAACCAGATTCTTGAGACCGCTGAACGGCTTGGATACATACCTGATCCAATGGCACGCAATTTCTCACTCCGTAGACATCTCTCAATAGGATTTCTCCTTCCACAGGAAATTCGGTACTCACTGCAGAACCCGTATGCACAACAAGTACTGCTTGGAATTGGGGGCGTTTGTGAAAAATATGGCTACACGCTTACCCTGATCCCACCATTGAATGAGAGTGTAACAGAAGCTGTACGCAATGCAGCAGTTGATGGCTTGATTACCATGGGTATGCAGGTCGATATGGACATTGTCTCGGTCATGAAAACCCGCTTGATCCCCTATGTGACCCTTGATGGGACTCCTGATGAAGATATGCCCAGTGTAAACATCGATGATGAGTTGGCTTCCTATGAATTGATGAAAACAGTACTCGAATCGGGACACCGTAACATCTGCATCATTTCACTGGGACAAGACATTTTTGCTGAGAAGGCAACAAAGATGAGCCTTCCCCAACGAAGAATGGAGGGTTTCAGGAAAGCTTTGAAGGAAGTGGGAATTCCCCCCGAAGATGTACCGGTTTTGGTAAGTGAACCAACACTTGCAGATGGAAAACTGAGAGGCAAGGAAATTATGGCATTTGGAAAGATGCCCACCTGTGTTGTCTCAATGAGTGACATTGTGGCAATTGGGTGTATTGTCAGTTGGAATGAAGAGGGTTTGTCTGTCCCTGAGGATATTTCTATTGCAGGATTCGATAATATTGATGAAGCTTCCTGTATCATCCCCCATCTCACAACAGTAGACCAGCCAGCACAGGAAAAAGGACGCCTTGCTGCTGAAGCCCTGTTTAATATGATAAACAAGGAGACCTTGCAAAGCGTCCATATTCAAATTCCCTACACGTTGATAAAACGTGATTCAGTAAAAGATCTTACTTCTGTACAGCCTTGATCAAGGCAGAGAGAACTTCATCTGGAGCTGGGGAAGCATCGATATCGACCAACAATCCTTTCTCACGATAGTAAGCAATAAGGGGCTCTGTCTGCTCCTCATAGACACTCAAACGATTCAAAATTGCCTCTGGCTTATCATCATCACGTTGGATGAGAGGCTCTCCTGTTTCATCATCAATACCCTCCACCTTAGGTGGATTGTAGTGGATATGATAGGTTCTTCCTGTGGATTTACACACTCTTCTGCCGCTCAGGCGTTTTACAATCTGATCGCGGTCAAGTACGAAATTCACCACTGCATCAAGCGTTTTCATCTCTGCGAGTGCGTCAGCCTGGGCAATGGTGCGTGGGAATCCATCAAGGATAAAACCATTCTTTGCATCAGATTCAAGGAAACGCTGTTTTACCATCTCAATGGTTACAGAGTCTGGAACCAAATCACCGGCAGCCAAGATAGCTTTTACCTGCTTGCCTAGTTCAGTATCCCCTTTGATATGACTGCGAAACAGGTCGCCAGTCGAAATATGGGGAATGCCAAAATGATTTTTTGCCTCGGACGCGATGGTCCCCTTACCGGCACCCGGAGGGCCGAGAAAAACTAAATTCATGTTACACCTCACAACAGAAGAATAGTAGCATCCTACCACAATGTCCCTATTTTGTCCTCCCCTTGTAAAGATGTAGAAAATTTACAAACATCAGTTTATTTAATGCTATACTATAACAAAATTTCACTAAGAAGGAGTATTGTATGAAACGATTGCACGTTCTTCTACCTATGCTGTTGCTTCTTTGTGTATTGCTTCCTGTTTCTGCCCAAGGATCAAAGGCTGCAGCCTCTGATGAGGTGGTGCTCACCATGGGTTCCTGGAGAACCGATGATGTAGAGCAGATGAATCGCTTGCTTGCTGCTTACAAAAAGCTTGCCCCTGAGGTAACGATCAAGTTCCAACCGACAAATCCTCCAGACTACAACGCTACCCTGCGTCTGCAACTGGACAGTGGAACCGGCCCAGATTTGATGTACGCCCGTTCATACGCAGCAGGTCAGGAGTTGTTCAATGCTGGATATTTTGCCGATTGTACAGATATTCCGGGACTCATGGATAACTTCACGGCAAGCAATCTTGCCCCATGGCAGATGAGTGACGGAACCATGTTCGCTGTTCCTTTTGCAGCAGTGAGTCATGCGGTATATTACAACAAGGATATTTTCAAGAAGGAAGGACTTGCCATTCCAGACGACTGGGAATCATTCCTCTCACTCTGCAACACTCTTGAAAACAGAGGATATACGCCCCTTGCCAATGGATTGGCTGATGAGTGGGATATTCTTGAGACCTTCTTCTTCGGTCTGCTGCCCAATTATATCGGAGGGGCTGACATGCGGGTGAAATATGAGAATGGAGAGCTTCCTCTCAATGACAAGAACTTTATAGCAGCCTACCAAGCCATGGCAGATGTTGCACGATACTGTCCTGATGGTTTTGAGTCAGTTACTTACAATGACAGCCAGGTACTATTCAATAGCCAGAAAGCGGTCATGTTCGTGGACGGCAGCTGGACAGCAGGAGTCTATAAGGATGCCTCCTTTGATTGGGGCTTGTTTGCCATTCCTGCTCCAAAGGGAAAGAACACTGCTATCTGCTTCCACCCTGATATGGCTATCACAATGAATAGGGCAACCAAGTATCCTGAGGAGGCGAAAGCATTCCTTGCATGGCTCTGCACTGAAGAGGGAGCAACCACAGCAAGCCAGAACCTGCCCAGTGGATACTTCCCGATGATCAACTTCCCCATCGAGCTCGAGGATCCCCATGCAAATGAGTTCCTCTCACTCAATACAGGAAAGGAAACTGATGCACGATTTGTTTGGCCTAAGCTGATGAATCTCTACTCACCGATGAACCAAGCGGTTATCAAGGTGATGAAAGGAGATATTACCGCCAAGCAGGCTGCGGACTCTGTTTCGGATTTGATGTAACGATCATTTGTAGAATCCAACTTCCCGGGCTTACCCCCGGGAAGTCTCTGAGGTGGTGTATGCGTCCAAAACACGCTCGACATTTTCCCTGGTTGCTCTATCTGGCACCAGCATTGCTTGTGTATACCGTCTTTATGGCCTTTCCACTCATTGACTCATTGCGTTTGAGTTTGTTCAGTGGAAACAGCCAAGCAACCAGAATCTTCGTGGGTCTGGATAATTTCAAACGACTTTTCACTGACCCAGAAATCTCGACACGGTATTGGGGAGCTTTCTTCAATACCTGGAAATTCTTTTTTGTGCATCTCATTGTCCAGAATGGTCTGGGTATCTTTTTTGCCGTTCTGCTTACCCATGAAACCATGAAGGGAAGACATATATACCAGACCATTATCTTTATTCCCACGACGTTCGCTGTTCTTATTACCGGCTATCTTTGGAAACTGATGCTCAACCCTGTATGGGCAGGCGATTTTCTTGTTTCCATCGGATTACCGTTTCTCAAACACCCCTATTTAGGCGACACCAATACAGCTCTCTGGGCTGTCTCTCTTGTCTCTTGCTGGCAATGGCTTGGTATCCCTACCATGATGTTTGTTGCAGCATTGAGAAATATCAGTACCGAATTGCTTGAGGCAGCACGACTTGAAGGAGCTGGCAATGGTAAAACCTTCTGGTACATCAAGCTACCCCTTATCAAACCGGTCGTTGGAATCATCGCAGTGCTTACATTTGTGAATAACTTCAATGCATTTGATATTGTTTTCGCTATGGAGAACGTGAATGGAGCACCAGAGTACTCCACCGATCTTATTGGAACACTTTTCTACCGGTATGGTATTGCAGGTCAACATCCAATCGGAATTCCTGATGCAGGGCTGGGAGCTGCCATTGCAACCATCACCTTCCTCCTGCTTCTGGTATTGGTTATTCCAACCCTGAAAAATACACAGAGGAGTGCCTAGCATGAGTGGATCGTTACGAAAAGAAAACAGGCATGTACTCTCCCATATTGTGTTGCTGACATGGACCTTTATTGTGCTTTTCCCTTTATGGACATTGGTGATCAATTCATTCAAGACAAGATTGACCATCTATGAGAACCCTTTTTGGATACCAAAGACATGGAATTTCTCCAACTACACCACGGTTATTCGTGATGGTGATTTCTTTACTTATTTCAAGAACAGTTTCCTTGTTGTCACTATCTCTCTTGTGCTGGTAACCCTGCTTGCAAGTCTCGCCGGCTATGCATTGGCACGCTACAAGAGCCGTATTGCGAAGGTTATCTATTTCTTTTTTATTGCAGGGATGATGATTCCCATCAAGATAGCCTCAATAAAATTGCTGGAAATTGTAAGAACTCTTGGTCTACTCAACACCATCTATGCACTTCCCCCAATCTATGTAGCCATGGGACTTCCGGTTGGGGTATTCATTCTTACCACATTCATCAAGGAATTGCCTGAGGATCTCTATGAGGCAGCAATCATTGATGGTGCTACCAGTGGAAAAATCTATACCATGGTTATTCTTCCCCTGATCCGCCCTGCCCTTGCCACAACGGCAATCTACAACCTTATCCCATTCTGGAACGACCTATGGTTTCCTCTGATCTTCATCAATGATGAACAGCACAAGACATTGCTACTTGGAGTGACTCGTCTCTTTGGACAATACCAGACTGACTGGTCAAAGGTGCTGGCAGTGCTTACTCTCTCTGCAATCCCAGTCCTTGTTCTCTATCTTGCGATGAGCACTCAGTTCATTAAAGGGGTTACTGCAGGCTCCGTAAAGGGGTGACAGACTCACTATCTTGGGGTAGAATCAGAGGCCATTACTGAGGAGAAATAGCTACATGAATAAAATCGTATTACACGCAACCGACCTTGATGGATATCTCAAGGACTCGGACAAGGATAAAATCGCCCATGTTGATGAGTTGTACAAACAGTCACTCCTTCATTGTTCCGTGCTCGAAACAGCAAGCGATGTGGGAAGGCTTGAAGAGTCTCGCAAAGGGTTGGTTGAGAGTGCCAAGGAGATTGGACGGTATCTCAAGGATGTCTGTGCAGAGGAACCTTCCATTCACGTCTACTCATTCGAGACCCCTCAGGAACAGCATGGACAGGCAAGCCGATTGATCGCAAAACTTCGCGATCCCAGTACCGGGCATGAGGAATTTCTCTACTATATCCAACGTGCATACGAGATGCTTTTCTCCCACGTATTTGCTGATGCTGCACTGCCTACCAAACGATCGATCATCACCAAGACACCGGTCACCAGCCCGGTCAGGAACTATGCGGTACACAGAATCCCAGATGTTGACTCCTTGATCAAGAACAGTGTCATGTGTGTTATGCTGCGAGGAGCGCTCCTTCCCAGCATGATTCTCAGCAAGGAGATCCAGGAATACTCCACCGATAAGTTTGTCACCCCTTTTGCCTTGTTCAAGATCAAGCGGGACGACTCAAAGAAAGAGGCAAATATGGATTACATTCTTGATCTGGATAAATCCTATTTTGATCTCGAATCACTTGACGGGAAGGACCTGATTTTTGCCGATCCCATGAATGCAACCGGAGGGAGTCTGGTTACCATTGTGAAATACCTGAAGGATAACGGGGTAAAGCCCAAGTCAGTCAAGTTCATCAATGTCATCAGTGCACTCAAGGGTTCACTGCGAATCGCCCGTGCCATTGAAGGAGCGGAAGTCTATACGCTCTGGATGGATCCGGTACTCAACGATGCAGCATATATTCTCCCTGGATTGGGAGATGCCGGTGACCGACTCAATGGGATGGATAACAGTGATACTCCAAGGAATATCATCCAGCTTATTGCTGATTACGGTTCTGCCATCACCAATCTCTATCGAGCACAGGTGAGGGAAATTGAACAGACAGTTTTGGAGCGCTGATGTACAGGAAACTGACTGTCTTACTGTTGTCCGGTTTGTTTCTCCTCTTCTCCTGTACTACTACAGGTAGCGGAAAACAGGCCGGCTTGGTAGCAGAAAAGGCAAGTCAGCTTTTCCAGGATCAGGAGTATGCGGCTTCTGCGCAGTTGTACAAGGAAGCGGTACTCCTCGACCCTAGTCAGGCCTCCTACCAATACAACGAGCAGTTGGCTCTCTTTCATCTTGGTGAGTTCATACAGGTAGTTGAAAAGAGCAATGTTTCATTCCAGCACTTCCCTACCCATCTCTCGTTTCTTTTCCTCCAAGCCAAGGCATTGGCAGGGCAAAGCCAGTACGAGCAAGCCTTGCGTGTGTACCAAAGCATTTTCTCCTTGAATCCGACGCTCTATGCAGAAAAGCTCGAGGTAGCTACACAAGCTGCAAACTGGGGTTTCAAGGAACAGGCAAAAACACTTGCCCTCTCTTTGGTGCAGGACCACCAGAAGGAGAAGGATGCATTTACCTTACTCGCTTCAATCGAAGGAGAAGGGAGTTGGTATGATTCCATGGCCCAGTATCTTACGAAGGGAGACGCAACACAATCCCAAGAACTGCTCCCAGGAGAATCCAGTACAGTGGATGAATCTTCTTCAGACGAAGCACAAGGAAAACCAGAGCAAGATAGAGAATCGTCTCCTTGATCCGGATACTTCCTCCATCCAGCAAAGTAGTTCCAAACAATTTCAAGCCAGCGTAGCTGATAAGGCCTACAACGGCAGCCCTCAATCCATAGAGACCATCTTTCACATACGGATTCTTGTCAAATTGGCCAAGAAAGCGTGCGATGAAAATGATGATGATCAGCGATGGGGTTATCTCCCCCAATGTTGCCACCAAGCCGCCCAAGGGACCTGCTGCCTGATAACCGGCAAACGTTGCCATGTTTATGCCGATTGGCCCTGGTGTTGATTCACTGATGGCGATCATATCGGCAATATCGCTTGATGTGATCCAGTGGCTATGGGTCTCGGCAAGAGTATACAGGAATGGCAGGGTTGCAAGCCCACCCCCAATTGCGAAGAGTCCTATCTTGAAAAACTCCCAGTAGAGTTCCAAATAGATCATGCTTTCCTCCGCTTGATTCTCTGTACGGCTAGTCCGTAGAGGATTGCAAAGGGAACAACAACCAGTGGAGAGAGGGAGAATGCCAGTGTCAGAGATACTGTTGCTAGATAGAGCAATACGGTTGGAAGATCAATAAGGCTTTTCTTGGAGAGGGTTATCACCGATTGGGTGATGAGTGCACACACTGCTACGCGGATACCGCCAAATGCACGTTGGACCCATTGATTGTCCTGTACCTGCAACAGGATGGTTGCCAGCATGGTAATAATAACCAGAGAGGGGGTAACTTCTCCCAAGGTTGCTGCAATGGCACCGGGAATACCACGCTTACGGTAACCGATCATGGTGGCCGTATTCACTGCAATGATGCCGGGACTACATTGCCCAATTGCATAGATATCCAAGACCTCTTCCTCAGTCACCCAATGGTGGATATCTATGACTTCCCGCTGGAGCATGGGAAGCATGGCATACCCACCTCCAAAGGTAAGTCCACCGATCTTCAGGAATGTGAGATAGAGTTGCCAGATTGATGCCTCTCTTCTTTTCATGCTCCGTTTTCCATTGCCTGTCTTACCAGCTGGTCACACCGTTCATTGTCTGCAATACCGGCATGTCCTTTTACCCAGTTCCATTGAACCGGCAACTGCTCATTGAGTGCATCAAGTGCAACCCAGTACTCTTTATTCTTGACTGGGCTCTTGCTTGCGGTTCGCCATCCATTGACTTTCCACTTCTTGATCCAGCTGGTTATGCCGTTTTTCACATACTGGCTGTCTGTATTGATGACAATCCGTCCAGGATTATACTGCTTGCATGCCTGTAAGGCTTCAATAACAGCCCTTAGTTCCATTCGGTTGTTTGTGGTGGCAGCCTCAAAACCACTTGCTTCCTTCTCAAATTTCCCGTTATCAGCCCTGAGTACGAAAGCCCACCCACCGGGGCCAGGATTCCCAAGACACCCACCATCTGTATAGATCTCTATTTCTGCATGATTCATAGACCGGATAGTAATATAGCTGGCCCCTCCGGTCAACTACACGAATGGAAAACAGGCGGGAAAGAACTCATGAAAAATATGGAAATCTTGGACTGCACTACAGTACAGTTAAATTATCAAGCAGAGAAGGAGCAGTGCGTACAACGTCATTCAAATGCAATCTATCTCATTATTCTCATCATACTGCTCATTACCCTGGGAACCGTTGGGTACATGGTTCTCCTTGATGTTGCATTCGTCGATGCACTCTATATGACCGTTATCACCGTATCCACTGTAGGTTTCAGGGAAATTGAGAATCTTGATGCTGCAGGCAAACTTTTCACCATCGTTATCATCATAAGTGGACTGGGTTTGGTCGCCTACGCTTTTTCACAGCTGGCTGCCTTCTTGGCTGAGGGCGAGTTCAGACGGATTCTACTCAATAGACGTGTGCAAAGGAGACTTCAGAACATGAAGAACCATTATATTATTTGTGGGGCTGGACAGACGAGTGTCAGCCTATTCGAGCAGTTCAAACGAAGTCACGCAGAATTTGTCATCATCGAGAAGGATCCTATACGCTTCGAAGAGCTTCTTAATCAGGGCTTTTCTGTGATTCATGGTGATGCAACAGATGAAGACATATTGATGCAGGCAGGGATCAAGGAGGCAAAAGGCCTGGTTTCCACCTTAGGCAATGATGCTGAGAATGTGTTTACCGTACTCACCGCCAGAGAGATAAACAAGAACTTGCAAATAGTTGCGCGCGCCATTGAATCTTCAGCTGCACAGAAACTCAGGAAGGCTGGTGCTGACAGTACCATCAACCCGAATGAATTGGGAGGGAATCGCATGGCGGTCCTTATGCTCCGTCCACAGATCATCTCTTTCCTTGATGCCATCACCCGTATTGGGGAAGATACACTTGACCTGGGAGAAATTGAAGTAACAAAATCCTCACCCTTGGCTGGTAAAAACTTGCTTGAAGTCCGTATTCCGGAAAAAACAGGATTGATCGTTCTTGCCACAAAAGAGAGTGATGGGTCTACTACTTACAACCCCAGTTCAAGTACTGTGTTGCATGAAGGGTTGAGTATGCTGGTACTTGGCAGGCAGGAACAGATTCT
>Ga0265294_10005005_pt1 | contig 16262 bp, 15 predicted proteins | sample MunlanPumphouse3_FD_192504 | JGI IMG/M metagenome (GOLD analysis project Ga0265294, IMG submission 192504) | Groundwater microbial communities from a municipal landfill in Southern Ontario, Canada - Pumphouse #3 | ecosystem: Environmental > Aquatic > Deep subsurface > Groundwater | place...
CCCACCCGTCTTCCTCGCCCGCCCCGATGCCGCCGGCAACCACTATGGAAGCGGATTCCAGCGCCACGGTTTCCGGTTCCCGGCGCACGACATCCAGGGTTCGAATACGATCGAAAACCGCCTCCGGCGCCTTCAGCATCACCAACTCGCCCCTGCGGCTTTCATCCATATCCGGCAGGGGAAAAACCCCGCTTGCAACCGTGGCCATCTGGGGCCGTCTTTCCGGGCATATGATCGACATGAGCCCGCCGTAGGCCGGAACCCATTGCTCCAGAATTCTCCGGTCATTGATTTTCAGATCAATGCAGTGGGCGGTAAGACCCGTCTTGAGCCGGGCCGCGACCAGCGGCGCCAGTTCCCTGCCCGTGCATGTCGATCCGATGAGCAGAATCTCCGGCTTTATTTTCAGGGCAAGGGAAACGATCATCTCCGTGTACGTCTCCGCGTGATACCAGTTCAGAACCGGATCATCACCCAGGTAAACCCTGTCCGCACCGGCGGCAAAAAGCGGCTCGACGACATTCTTCATACCCTGTCCCAGAAGAACGACCTCGACGGGTACATCCAGTTCGTCGGCAAGCTGTCTGGCCTTTCCGACAAGCTGCAGCGAAACGTTCTGAATCCGCCCGTCGACCTGTTCCGCCACAACCCACACCGGACCGCAGTTGGCTTTTGTTGTCATAGATCCACTCTCTCCATATAGTTGACGGCGAAAAAACCAGGCCCTGGTGAATAATCTCAGATCAAACCGGCCTGGGCCAGTCGCTGCACGAGAATTTCAGCCTTCTCCTCGATGGAGCCCTCGATGAATTCGACCTGTCTTCGAGCCGTGCGGGTGGTCATTGCACTCACCACGGTAGGGGACGCCGCCTGGCCGACCTGATCTTCGGCGAGCCCGAGATCCCGCAGCCCCCATTGGACTATCTGTTTTTTTCTGGCCTTGACGATTCCTGAAAACGAAAGGGCCCGCGGACGGTTCAGCTTTCGGGTTGCGGTCAACAGGGCCGGAAGCTTTATCTCCATCAGACGGTATCCGTTTTCCATGCCGGATCGGACTCTGAAGGTTCGCGAATCGACCTGTGCGAGTTCTTCGACCTGGGTTGCCGCCGGTATTCCCAGAAACGAGGCGATCTGGGGCCCAACCCATTCCGTGGCCCCGTCGCTGCTGGCCATGCCGCAGAGGATCAGATCGTATTTTCCGATCTTTTCGATTCCTCTTGCCAGTGTAAACGCGGTGGCATAGGCGTCCGCCCCGGCAAAAGCCCTGTCGGACAGCAGAATTACATGATCGGCGCCGAGGGACAGACATTCTCTGACGATGCTTTCCGCTCCTGAAGGCCCCATGCTGAGAACGGTGATTCGCGCGCCGGATTTCTCCCGGATCTGCAGCGCCGCCTCCAGGGCGTTTCGGTCCAGCGGGTTGAATGTCAGCGGAACCTGAGCGCGCGTGAGCGTACTGGTTGCCGGATCGATTTTGATGCGATCGGCCTGTGCCGGATCGGGTACGGCCTTAACGCACACAATGATTTGAAGCGTCATGAGGCATCCTTTTCCGTGTTTTCGCCCCTGCAATCGGAAATGCAGGTCACAGAGTGTTTAAACGGATTCAAAGATCAGGAAAGCACCCATCTTGCGATGATCACCTTCATGATGTCCGAGGTTCCGGCCGATGGCCCCAGCACAAAGGCATCCCTCAGGTACCGGCTCACCGCATACTCCTGCATGCACCCGTATCCTCCGTGAATGTCCACGGCCATCTTGGCGGCTTTTTGTGCGGCCTCTGTTGTAAAATACTTGGCCACGGCAAACTCGTTGCTGGAAGGCTGCCCCTTGTCCTGAATGGCGCAGGCCCGGTACGCCAGCAGCCGCCCGGCCTCAAGATCTATTTTCATCTCGGCCAGCTTGCTCTGTATGGTCGGCAGCTGGCTGATGGGCTTTCCGTACAGGATGCGTTCGCGGGCAAATTTCACCGAGGCTTCCAGGCAGGCCGCCTGAACGCCCAGAGCGCAACCCACCATGCCGCCGCGGCCCACATCGCCGATGGCCGCCATGGTCACGCGAAGCCCCTTGCCCTCGGTAAACAGAAGCTGTTCCTTTGAAACGCGTACATCTTCGAAGGCAAGCTCGCCGGTGTTGCACCCCCGCATGCCGACCTTGTTCTCCTCATGCGTCGCCTTGAAGCCGGGCATACCTTTTTCGAGAATAAATGCGGAAAACGCCTTGGGATCATTTTCATCCTTGGCGAGAATCGTGAGGGTGTCGGCGATGTGGGAATTGGTGATAAAGCATTTCCGGCCGTTGATGATGTAATCATCGCCGTCTTTGCGATACGATGTACGGATGCCTGTCGGATCGGACCCACCGGTGGCCTCGGTGACTGCGGTCGTGGCCAGGCGCTTTCCGGAGGCCAGACCGGGAAGGTATTTTTGTTTCTGCGCCTCGGATCCGAACTTCAGAATCGGCTCGATTCCCAAGGCAAACACCTGCAGCATCATGGCGGTTGCCACCGAGATCCGGCCGATCTCCTCCAGAGCGATCATCCTGGCCGTATAGCCCAGTCCCAGACCGCCGAACGGCTCGGGAATGGTCAGGGCCATCATCTCGGCCTCGGCCAGGGCGCGGACAACGGCTTCTGAAACCTTGCCGGTGGCCTCCATCTCAGCCACCCTCGGCGCCACCTGATTTTCGGCAAATTCCCGGGCCGCCTTTCTGAACATTTCCTGTTCCTCGGTAAAGGTAAAATCGATCATCAAATCCCCCTTTCTCAGGTTAATACAGGACAGTCGGTCTGATTCCATGCAAACCAATCAGACTCGGACCAGTTCTTTCAGATATTGAATAACCGCTTCAATCGCATAGTTCAGATCATCGGCGGACTTGTTGATGCCGTACATCACCGATGCCCCCAGCATGCCGGCAAACACCATCTCGGCGACCGCTCTGGCGGAAACCGTCGATCTTAAATCTCCCGTTTTCTGCGCCTGATTCAGGTAACCGGTTATCATGGCCTTGAAACCCGAAAATCCCTGATTCACCGCATCGGCCAGTTTGGGATGCTGATCGGCCAGTTCCACGGCAAGCGTGATAAAAATACACCCGCCGGGAATGTTTTCGAAATCGATCAGATACGAATCGCGATAATTTTCAAGCACCAGGCATATCTTGCCGATGGGATCATCCACCTGATCCACCCCTTCAAGAACCTTCTCGCGCCAGATCTGCCGCGCCCGCTCAAGAACGGCGTAAAACAGGTCCTCCTTGCTCCTGAAATGGTTGTAAAATCCTCCCTTGGAAACCCCGGCGGCTTCCAGAATATCGGTAATCGAGGTGCTGGAAAAACCCTTCAGGGAAAACAGCCTCAGGGCCTCGTGGATGATGTTTTCTTTCAGCGACGGCATGCGGATAATCCTGGATTTTTAAAAAGGAAGACAGACCGGTCGGTCTTTTTATCTCAAATTTTCTGTTGAATGTCAAATATTTCATTTCCAAATACCCCGGCGCCCCCAAAGGGCCCATCCACAGGTAAATACAGCAGAGGGAGGCGCGGACACGCCCCCCTCTTTGTTTTCTTTTTCAACACGATGAACAATCGGTCAAGCCAGTCTGGAATTCACGAAATCCCAGTTGACCAGATGTTTTAAAAACGCATCGATGTAATCCGCCCGTCGGTTCTGATAGTCCAGATAGTAGGCATGTTCCCAGACATCGATCGTCAGAAGGGGCTTGACGCCATGGGCCATCGGCGTATCGGCGTTGCCGGTTTTGGCGATCTCGAGCCTGCCGCCCTTCAGCACCAGCCATGCCCATCCGCTTCCGAACTGCGTCATCGCCGCATTCTTGAACTGTTCGGCAAATTTCTCGTAATTGCCGAAAACCGAAGCGATCTGATCGGCAATTCTGCCCGAAGCCGCCCCTCCTCCGCCCGGTTTCATACAGTTCCAGTAAAAAGAGTGGTTCCAGACCTGAGCCGCATTATTAAACAGGCCCTGCTTTGAAGGGTCCGCGACCGCCCTTTCGATAATCGTCTCCAGGGATTGATCGGCAAGATCGGTTCCTTCGATGAGCTTTCGCGCGTTTTCGACGTACGCGTTGTGGTGCTTGCCGTAATGAAATTCGATGGTTTTTTCACTGATGTAAGGTTCCAGAGCGTTTTTCGCATAAGCTAAACTCGGCAAACTGATCGTCATAACCGGCCTCCTGATAATTTTAAGGTTCAAACCGAAGGACTATTCTCCAACAAAATATGCCAAAATCCGCACTGCCCGAAGCTGAAATCCGTTGTTGAAAAGCGGCAATCGGCTTTTCGAACGTCTTTCCGGACAGCACAGACTCGATTTTAATCCATACGATCAAACGGCCGATGCTGAAAATACCGGCCAAACCTGAATTCAAAGCTGTCTACGCAGCATTTTCAGCGCCTGTTTTGCCGGCATGCCGTTATGCACCATCTCGCAGGCGACTCTCACAAAATGTTCGGGATCCTCGTGCTGAAACACATTTCTTCCCATGGAAAGTCCGGCCGCGCCTGCCGTCATCGCGCCCTCGATCATGTCAAGCGTTTCTTCGTCGCTGAGCTTGGAGCCTCCGGCGATCACCACCGGCACAGGACATCCCCTGACCACCGCCTCAAAAGACTTCGCGCTTCCGGTATACGGGCACTTGATGATGTCGGCGCCCAGCTCGGCGCCCACCCTGGCGGCGAGCTTGACGGATTCGACATTGACCTCGACCAGATCCCCTCTGGGATACATCATGGCAAGCAGCGGGATGCCCCATCGGTTGCACTCCCTTACGGTTCTGCCAAGGGATTCGAGCATCGCCGCTTCTCCGTCCGCGCCGATATTCACATGAACCGACACGGCATCGGCGCCCAGCGCAAGCGCCTCATCTACATCGCACACCGATATCTTGTTGTTCGGAAAGGGGTTCAGCGAGGTGGAAGCCGAAAGATGGATGATCAAGCCGATATCCGTATCCTCGCTCCGGTTGGTGGAAGTGACGATGCCCTTATGGACCACCGTGGCATTCGCGCCGCCCCGAAGGATCATGTTGACCGTTTTGTCAATATCCTCAAGGCCCTGAATCGGCCCCAGTGAAACGCCGTGATCCATCGGAATGATCACGGTTTTACCGGACTTTCTGTTGACGATTCTTTTAATTCTGATTTTTTTGCCTATATTCATTCTGCACCATGGGTTAATACTGTATTTTTTTAACCGCTTTCAAAGCGCAAGGGCAAAAGCCCAACGCCTTCGGTCTCTATTTCTTGTCCAACAACTATAAACCCGGCGCCAACATGGATTCAAGTTTTTAAATTGCCAATTCCGCAGTTTGCAGCACGGCGGCTCCATGGTCTCAAAGCGCAACCGATAGAATCAGGCAATCCAGCGTCTCCTGATGTTCAGAAGACTTGCCGCAAACAAACCGGCGCAGAATGCGCCAAGCAGTGCCAGGTCAAGGGGAAAAGGCATGACATGGCCGCCGTGAACAGCCCCATGGAGCAGGTCAACCCCATAGGTCAGGGGAAACACATAGGAGAACGGTTTCAGGAATATGGGCAGTTTCTCGATGGGGAAAAACAGTCCGCAGAGAAAAATCATGGGAAAACGGAAAAAATTGGAAAAGGTCTGGGCCTCGAACACCTCGCTCACCGCCACTGCGATGAAAAGCCCCAGAAAGGTCGATGCCACGGCGATCATAATGACGGCCGGAACGAAAACGCCCCAGTCCACCTGTGACAGGTCTGCGAGAAACGCCGCCATGACGACAGGCACAAAGGCATTGGCCACGCCGAAAAGAATGGCGCCGCTGGTCTTGGCCATCATCAGAACTCCCAATGGAATGGGCGCCAGCAGAAGTCGCTCAAAGGAGCGGTTCTTCTTTTCAAAGGTCACCGTCACCGCCAGCATCGAGGTCGTGCCGAACAGAATGGAAACGGCCGCCACGCCCGGCAGCAAAGCCGTTATGCCTTCCAGGCCGCTACCGGACTTGATGAAAAACATGCCCGTCCACGCCAGGGGAAAAATCAGCCCCCAGCTGACATTCGGCGGCTTCAGGTAATAGGTCCGCATGTCCTTGACCAGAATATTCCAGAAAGCGATCCAGAGCTTCATTGACCGTCTCCCTTCTTTTCCTTTTCCTTGCGCATGGCATCCGGCTGAATTCCGGTAATCCGCACGAAAATATCCTCAAGGGAAGGCCGCATTCTTCGGGCCTCCAGAACCTCGGCCCCCTGATCTTCCAGAAAGCGGACCAGCGGCCCGACACGAACCGGTCCATCGGCTTCCACACGGACCAGGTTCTGACCGGGAAAGGTAAATTCAAGACCGGGGAAGGCGGCGGACAGGATGCCCCGCATATTCTCAGGCGTGTTCGCGCAGGCGATTTGCACCCCGTGTTTCTCCTGAATCGGCTGGAGCAGTTGTTCGACCGTATCGATTCGAACGATGCGTCCGTCCACGATGAATGCAATGCGGTCGCAAAGCCGCTCAGCCTCCTCGATATAGTGGGTGGTCAGAAAAATGGTGGTGCCTGCCCGGTGAAGATCGACGGCGAGCTGCCGAAGCTGTCGGGCGCTGACCACGTCGATGCCTGTAGTGGGTTCATCGAGAAAGAGAATTTCGGGCTTGTGTATGATGCCGGCGGCAATGGTGAGTTTGCGCTTCATCCCCTTGGAATAGGTGCCGAACCTGCGGTCGGCCGCCGCGGTCAAACCGAAATCGTCCAGAAGCTTGCGGGCCCGGGCCTGCCTCTCGGCCTTTCCGGTCCCGTAAAGAGCCGCGCAGAAACACAGGTTGTCGAAACCGCTGAGCTCCGGATAAAGGTTGCTTTCGTCCGGAACCACGCCGATCAGATGCTGTGCCGACCGGGGCCTGGCCGTACAGTCGATGCCGCCGATGCGGATCATTCCCGAGTCCGGACGCGCCAGTCCCGTAAGCATATTGATGGTCGTGGTTTTGCCCGCGCCGTTGGGGCCGAGAAAGCCGAAGAATTCTCCCTGTCGGACGGTGAAGGAAATTTTGGATACCGCCTCGACCTTTTCGAAACGCTTGGTCAGATTGTCAACCAATATGGCTTCGTTCATGGTTCCTCTCAAAAATAATACCTTACCCAGAATTCGGGCCTGAACGCATCGGGTTTTTCACCGAACTCGGTATTTGCAGGGCCGATGGGAATCCCGGCCCGAAGGTTCATCTCCAGATTGGTCACCGGCGTCCAGGTCAGGCCCGGCTGCAGATTAAAGCTCGAATCCTGAAGATTGACGATCACCGCGGCCCAGGGGTTGAAGTACAGAATATCAAAAGGCTCCTTCTGGGAAACCTTGATGTAAACATAATCCTGCCCGAAGTTGCGTTGCTGGTAATAGGGGCGGGTGAGCTGGTCGGCGCGCGCCATGATGGCCGCATCTCCGCCGGCCTGCCAGTCGCGGAAGGCGGCCTCCTGAAAGGCAAAAAACTCATTCAGTTCACCGCGGTCGCAGCCGGCGCCGTTGTGATAGTATTCGGCGATGAAGGTAGTGTCAAAGGCGTTCAAGTAGCGCACCCCCGCCAGATAACTCAACTGGTCTTCCCGCGTTTTGCGGGTCTGGCCGCTTGCATCGAGGACGGTGCAGGAGACATCCTTCCGCCAGGCCAGTTCGCCGTGAATCGCAATGTTTTCGGCAAGATTTCTGGCAAAGTCGAACCCGAGGCTGAAAGGCTGGTCCGGACCGTCGAAACAGATAAAGTCCAGATCCGTGTCGCGCCAGAGCAGGTAAAGTTTGCATGCGGCCACGAGATCGCCGTCCTGGCCCAGTTCGCCGTTGGCCCAGTCATCGATGACCGGCAGCAGCAGGGCCGTCAGCCCGATGTTGGTCAGTGTTTTTCCGGAATAGCTCTTGACGAGGTCGATCCCCAGCAGGGTCCGGCCCTCCAGGTTCAGGGACGGATCATCCGGATCTTTGGGACGGTTGATAAATCCGGCCGGATTCCAGGCATAACCCTTGCCCCAGAGAATCGATTTTTTACCCGCGTCCAGCGTCACCTGGGCCGTGGGCGTCATTGAAACATAGCCCTCGTAGATGTCGTTGATCCAACCATCTTCGGAATAGGCGTCGACAAATTCGTGATGCGTCAGCAGGTTCGCCTGAAAAATGCCCTGGCGATAGCTGCCCGAAAGCTCCACCGACGCACGCAATTCATTCGATTCGGAGCCGGGACCGTCCTGATAGTAATTAAGCCGGTACCGGGCCGAATCGGTATCAAGGCAATGGAAGATGTCGCGAAATTCCATCCGCCCACCGATCTCATAGTTCTTCTTCTGCGCTTCGGGAATGGCAAAATCGTAATCCGCCCGGACCGGCCAGGCGGACAGACACGTCATCACCGCAATGAGGAACCCAAGACGCATGGGCTCACCGCAGATCCTTGACTCTGGGCAGGTAGTTCAGGGTGAAGACTTCGTCGGGAAGGCTCCGCTTTTTCAAGTTGGCCGAAATCATGACGGACTGGTAGCCCTTGTAAAGCGGGCTGTCGGTTTCCATCACCGCCGGCCGGACAGCGCCGTCTCCGATATCCTTGACATCCTTGAAATACAGGGTTTTGATCAGCATCCCCGTGGCGGCATAGCATTCGATACGGGTAGGCGCCAGTTCGTCCTTAAGAACCCACATTCTGAGCCGATCGTAGGCCACGGTTCCGCTTTTGGCCTTAAGGTCCAGCAGGTGCTGTCCCTGGTCGTCCTCAAGACCGGCCACGTCGTATTCAACGCTGTAGTCCAGACGCATGATATCGGCGTTGTTGAATACCCCGCCCACCACCGACTGCATGCTGGTAATGCGGATCGGTTTGCCCACGTTGGGAATGTAGAGCCACATGTTGTCCCCCAGGCGAAGGGTGGCGCGGCCCGCCTCGCTGGCCGGCGAGACAAACAGGGTCACCACCTTGTCCTGGTCCTTTTTCAGAAACCAGAGGACATACTCCTTCTTTTTGCCGTCCGGTTCGATGTTGATGATCTTGCGGTACATCTCCAGATCGCCGGGTTCCAGATTACGGTCCACCTGTTCCAGAATCTGATGCCCGGTCAAGGACTCGCAGAATACAGGAGCTGGCGCCAGGGCCAGGAAAAGCAGGCAGCTTGCTGCGATCAGAGTTTTTTTCATTTAGGACTCCATTTTGCCTCGTTCAGACATGCCGAAGGGCCTCCACCGGTTCCAGCCGAGCCGCCTTGGCCGCCGGCTGCAGGCTGGCCAGGATCGAAACGCCCACCACGATCAGACAGGCGGAAATCACCTCGCCCGGCGCAATCGCCGGGGCCAGGGTAAAGACCTGGTTCGCCCCGCCGAAGACGATATCCACGCCCGTCAGGTTCAAAATCCACAGCATCCCGGTTCCAAAAACAGCGCCGGCCAGAGCGCCGGCCAGACCCAGGCTGAACCCCTCGGCCACAAACAGGGCCATGATCCGTCCCGGCGGCGTTCCCATGGCCGCCAGGGTTCCGATCTCGCGGACCCGTTCATACACGCTCATCATCATCACGTTCAGCACGCTGATCAGCACAACGGCAATCAGAATCGCCCGAACGCCCAGGGTCATGACGTCGATCATCCGCACTACATTGTAAAAAGGGGTGAGCTGGTCCCAGGTGTGAAGCTCGAACAGGGGCTTGTTCTGCGGATTCGTCATCGGCTCCAGCACGCTTCTCAGACGCCCGGCCACCGCGTCCAGATGCTCAAAGTTTTCCACCCGCACCGCAACCTCGCTGATCTCTTTTGTCTCCATGCGCAGCAGGACGGCGGCATCGTCTATATGAAGGTAGCCGTCCCGGCCGCCCGGACCCATCAGGTTCTCCACCACTCCGGCCACTTGAAACGTCATCCCGTTGACCGACCCGTCCTTGTTGTTGGCAACCAGCACGATCGTATCGCCGGTTTTAATTTCCATGCCTCGGGCCAGAACCTCGGGAAGCAGCACCTCGCCAGGCTTCAAAAGGATATCTGTATGGGCCGCCTCCTGAATCCGCGATGCCAGCAACGGCACGGCCGCAATCTCTCTTGCCGGGTCAATGCCGTTGAGGCGCACGTTGGTGGTCTGGGCGTAGTTGCTCAGCATGGCGCCGAACCGGATCCGTGGCGAAAAAGCTGTCACCCCTTTTGTCCCGTCCAGAATGCCGGAAAGTTTTTCAAAGGCCGCCGCCGTGAGCATTCGGTCCAGAGGAAGGTTGTCGATGCTGGCCAGGTAGCCCTTGCGATGAACCTGAAAATGGCTCAGCGACGCATCGGTGATCTGACCGACGATGGCCTGCTTGAAGGCGCTGCTCATTCCCACAAACACGATCACGGCCATGACTCCCACGGCAATCAAAAGGCCTGTAAGCAGCGTGCGCCTTTTATAACGCAACAGGTTTTTCAACGCCAGGCGCATGATCTTAATCATGGTTCACCTCCGCCGGACCCCGATCCCTCGATCAGGCTGCCATCATTCAGGTGAAACATCACTTCCGCCTGTTCCATAACCCGGGGATCGTGAGTGGAAAACACGAAGGTGGTGCCGAATTCATCCCGCATGCGCTTCATCAGCACCATAACCCGCTGGGCGGTTTGGCCGTCCAGGTTGGCCGTGGGTTCATCTGCGAGGACCAGCAACGGATTTCCCACCAGCGCACGGGCAATGGCGACCCGCTGCTTCTGCCCGCCGGAAAGCTGCGCCGGAACTTTGTGAGACTGATCGGTCATGCCCACGGCCGCCAGAACCCGTTCCACCAACGGTTTTCGCTGCTTTCCGGGCATATCGCGGATCATGAGCAGCGGATACTCCACGTTTTCAAACACCGTGAGCACCGGAAGCAAATTAAAATCCTGAAACACAAAACCCAGGTTCCGGCCTCTGAAAGCAGCCCCCTGGCGGCGGTCCAGCCGGCCGACCTGTTCGCCGGCTACGGTCACCTCGCCGGCGCTCGGACGGTCCAGGCAACCGATCATGTTGAGCGCGGTGGTTTTCCCGCTGCCGGAAGGCCCCACAAGCGCCGTGAAGGCCCCGCGGGGAATGCGCAGGGTGACATTCCGAAGGGCCGCGACATCCACCTCGCCCGTACGGTAGATTTTGGAAACATCATCAAAGATTACGATGTCCATCGGGATCACGATCCTTGTCGTATTCATGACATAAACAAAAAGTCCGTAAATAAAAGCTAAGGCATCATGCTGTTTTTTTTAGCTTTTTAGATATTATCATATCTCATGCCGGAAAGCCAGTTGAATCAGTGCAATCTTACGGGCTGTTTAAAAGCAAGAATCAAATCGTCAGGCATGACGCACAACGATACGACTAGCGCGGCATATTTCAAGCACATGTAAGCATTGGCAAGAATCGCGCAACGCTGGACGGCAGCCTTGGGCGCCGTTTAACAACATTCTTAAACGGCGCGGTACAGCCGGCGCTTGATCTTCTTTGTGGGGGTTTTTTCAAATTCCTCAGAATGGATCTGAATTCTGGAAATGCCGCTGTAAGCGGGAAGCCGCGAATTAAGTTCTTTTCTGTTTTTTTCCATGATTTCGGTAAGTTTGGATTCATCGACGCCGTGAGTGCGAAAACGCTCATAATCGGGGCGAACCAGAGCGACCAGCTTGTCGCCCGATTCGAGCACCAGGGATTCCTCCACATAATCCATGCCGTTGAGGCGGGATTCGATTTCTTCGGGATAGATGTTCTGCCCGGATGGGCCCAGGATCATGTTCTTGGATCGTCCTTTGATATGAATGAAACCGTCGGCGTCCAGAAGCCCCAGGTCTCCTGTATGCAGCCAGCCCTGGGCATCGATGGCCTCTGCCGTTGCCTCCCGGTTTTTGTAGTAGCCGTCCATGACATTCTCGCCGCGCACCAGAATTTCACCGGGTTCAAGGGCGGGATCTTGCGAGTCGATTTTCAGCTCCAGGGTATCCACCAGACGGCCCACCGCTCCGATGCGGTGTCCGGAACTCGGTGCATAACTGACCAGCGGTCCGCATTCGGTCAGGCCGTAGCCGATGGTATAACGGAATCCGATCTTTTTCAGAAACCGGTCGACATCTTCTTCCAGGGAAGCTCCGCCGATCACCACCTCATGAAAGTTATTGCCGAACACCCTGCTCAATCTGTCGTTGAATTTTTTCAGAATAAACCCGTTGACCACAGGAAGCTTCAGAAGAAAACGCACCTTTGCATTATCGAGCTTGTCCTTGATATGATTTTTATAGATTTTTTCGACCACCAGGGGCACCGTCAGCACCAAACGCGGCTGTATTTCCTGAAACGCCTTGACCACCACGGATGGGGAAGGGATTTTTTTCAGAAACGTGATATGGCATCCAATAATGAATGGAAAGAGAAAGTCAAAAGCGCATCCGAAGGCATGGGCCAGGGGAAGAAAGGAAACAATCCGGTCGCCCTGTTTCAGCGGCATGTACGTCCTTGCGAAACGCACATTGGCCATCAGGCTGTTGTGGGAAAGCATCACGCCCTTGGAAAATCCGGTGGTTCCGGAGGTATAGACAATCGAAGAAAGCTGACGGTTTTCCACGGACTTCAGGGAAAATTCCGAGGGCGCCGACCGGCCGGATTCAAGACAGGAAATCGCGGCTTTTTCAAGGACTTCACCCAGTTTTTCGTTGCATTGAAACAGCGGTGTGAAATCCTCCAGAGAAAAAAACGCCTGAACATCGGGCATCAGCGCCGCGTCCAGTGTGTTGAAGATGCCGTCTGCGGCAAACACGAAAACAGATTCGGAATGCCGGATGATATGAGCGATTTCATCCGGATGAAAATCCGGAAGTATGGGTACGATCACGGCGCCGTACGAGATAACGCCAAGATAAGTCATGGCCCAGTTGGCTGAATTTTTCCCGATCAGGGCGATCGTGTCGCCCGGACCAATCCCGCAATCCTCAAACACATGATGAAACCAGCGGATTCTTGAAGCCACATCGGCATAGGTAAGCGACGCCTTCCCGTAATCGGAAAACGCGGGATAGGACCAGTTACGGATAATGCTTTGCTCGATTTCCTTAACGAGATTTTCCTTCAGCATGTCCACAGCTCCTCATGAGACAACCTCGGGTAAGCCTTATCATTTGGCGACCATATTCAAATGAAGCTATTACATTTTACCTTCACCGATTGTCAATAAAAACGTAAGGCCCAAAATCGAATCGAGCGGTTTGGCGGCGCATATGCGATAAGGATCACCCTTCTTCGAATCGCAGGCGGTGAAAAATCCTGAGGCTGGAATCCTTTCAAGGGCCGGCGGTGCATCACGTTCGGCTTGACTTGACGGACGTTCTTCCTTATGGAATCAGAGGAATGACAAAATTCCACGGGAGGAAAATTTAACGCTTTCGGCGATGAAAGGATTTATACGGCATGTCTTTAAAAGACATCGGAGAATTCGGATTTATCGAAAAAATCAGCAAAGGCTGTCTGATTCGTCCGAATCATGTACTCAAAGCCATCGGAGATGACGCGGCGGCCTTCACCCTGGAGGACGGTGCGGTGGCACTCGTCACGACGGATCTGATGGTGGAACGGGTCCACTTTCTCAGGGATGCAACCACCGGCTTCGATCTGGGATACAAAGCCATGGCGGTCAATCTCAGCGATATTGCCGCCATGGGGGGAAAGGCCCGTGAAGCCTTTGTCAGCATCGCGATTCCCAGGGACTGCCCGGTCGAATTTCTCGAAGACGTCTACCGGGGCATGAAAGATCTGGCAAAACGTCATGAGGTCAACATTCTTGGGGGAGACACGACCGCTTCCTTAACCGATCTGGTGATCAACATCTGCGTCGTGGGATCCGCCCGGAAGGAAAATATCCTGTATCGCCACGCGGCCGTTGCCGGAGACATCGTCTGCTGCGCCGGATTTCTCGGTCAAAGCCGGGCCGGACTTCACCTGATACTCAACCGTATTCCAGCCGACTCACCGGAACTGAAGATTCTGAAGGAAGCCCACCTGCTGCCGCGCCCCTGTCTGGAAGAAGGCTGGTTTCTGTCTCATCACCCCGGCGTGCATGCGGCCATTGACGTCAGCGACGGCCTGAGTTCGGACCTCGGCCATATCATCAAGGAAAGCCGGGCAGGAGCACGGATCGATGCTGAAAAGTTTGCCGTATCCCCTGCCCTGAACTTCTTCTGCCGGAAATTCGGATTGGACGCCACGGAATTGATCCTGGCCGGCGGAGAAGACTATGCGCTGATTGTCACGGTTTCTCCCGAGCAGATCGATGCGTTGACCCGGAGCTTTGAAAACCGGTTTCACTACCCGCTGCAACGCATCGGAGAGATCACCGACACCCAAAATGCCGTTATCGTGTTTCCGGACAAAGATCCCCGCCCCCTTTCCGCTACAGGGTGGGACCACTTCAGTCAGGAATAGGCATGGAGCTGAAAACAGCCCGATACTATGACGGCCGCCCCTACGCCTGCTGGATCGACCCGCTGTTGAAACCGATCCGGCACGCCGTCTCCGATCTGATTGAACCCGGCAGCATTGCGGTGGATATCGGCTGCGGCACCGGGGCACTGGCCATGCGGCTGAGCCGTCAATGCGAAAAAGTCATCGGCATCGATCGCTCTCACCTCATGATCCGGCAGGCGCATCGAATCAGCGCAGAGCGCGGCATCGGAAATCTGCGCCTGATTTGCGGCGACGCCCTGTCTGCTCTCGACCATCTCAAAGAGCCCCGGGTGGATTACGCCGTATTTTCCATGATGCTTCATGAAATCACGCCGGAATCGCGCCTCGAACTGATTCTCCGGGCCCGTCGGATTGCCGGGCGCATTCTTTTTGCCGACTACCGCATCCCCCTGCGCCGACTCTTATCCGCCCCCATCCTGCTCGTCGAAAGAATGGCCGGGCGGGAACATTTTCGAAATTTTCTGAATTTCTCGCGCACCCGGGGACTTTCTCCCCTCATTGAGGCCGCGGACCTGACCGTATCGCTCAGGAAAACGATATTCGGAGGCAATGTCTGCATCCTGAAGACCCGCTCGCCGGATATTGAAAATTGAACCTCATCGGTATAAGTATCACATAGCAGGTCTGTCCGCCGCTTCTTCCCATCGGACCCTGCAGCACGGCTGATGCCGAAAGGAGGACAATGTCGGTTTTCATCAATATCTTCGAGGCGGTTGCCGTTCTGCTCGGCATGGGAGTGATCGGATTCTGGATCATCAGCCGGCGGGTTCTTCCCGAAAACGCTTTCGGGCTGCTGTCTCCCCTGGCCCTGGATGTAGCGCTTCCGGCCTTGATCTTCTCAAACATCATTTCAAACTTCGACCCTGTCGCTTTTCCTTCCTGGTGGGTCCTTCCCCTGTGGTGGGCAGGCTTCACCCTTCTTGCCGGCCTTATGACACTTTTATTAACCCCGCTTTCGGAAAAACGTTTTCGAAGCGAATTCGCCCTGAGCCTTTTTTATCACAATGTCCTGTTTTTACCTCTGGCCGTTCTGACCGGAATGATGGGGCCGGACTCAACGATCATCACGCAACTGTTTCTCTTCACCCTGTTTTTCCCGTCTCTGTTTTTCGGGACCTATCATCTGTTCTTCAAAAACGCCGAAAAATCCATCGATATGAAGAAGATTTTGAACCCCGTCATGATCTCCGTACTGGCGGCAGTCGCCATTCGATTGGCGAATCTGCATGTTCTGGTGCCGGGGTTTGTTCTGGAAGGCCTCAAAATGATCGGCCACATGACCCTGCCGATTGTGATGATCATTATCGGCGGCAATATCTATCTGGATTTTAAAGGCAAGGGCCGGCTTTACGGAAAGGAGATCGTCAAATTCATCATTGCCAAAAACATCGTTTTTCCGCTGGTTGCGCTCGGCATTCTGATGATCGTCCGACCTTCTTACGAGATCGCCCTGATCATTATTCTGGAAAGCGCGGTGCCCCCCTTAACCGCCGTTCCGCTGGTGACCGAGCGCGCCGGCGGCAATCGCGCTCTGGTGAATCAATTTTTTTTCAGCAGTTTTCTGGTTTCGATTGTAACCCTTCCGGCCATCTTGACCCTGTTCGAATATTTTTTTAAGCCGGGGGCGCCGTAAATCCTGTTGAATCGAATGATCGCTTCTACCGATCCTGCTTCCGGCATCACGCAACCTATCCCGAAGATACCGGCTGAATGGCCGCATCGTCTTTCCGCAGAGCATACCGGAATCGCCGGTCCAGCATACGGCAACCCTCTCGCATCAACCGGGCCACGGGCATCTTCTGCGGGCAGAGACGCTGGATTTTTGAATAATCCGCC
>Ga0265294_10005006_pt1 | contig 16261 bp, 16 predicted proteins | sample MunlanPumphouse3_FD_192504 | JGI IMG/M metagenome (GOLD analysis project Ga0265294, IMG submission 192504) | Groundwater microbial communities from a municipal landfill in Southern Ontario, Canada - Pumphouse #3 | ecosystem: Environmental > Aquatic > Deep subsurface > Groundwater | place...
TTCGTCAGGTATTCAGGAAAGCCAGGCAAGCAGCACCGTCGATTATCTTTTTCGACGAGATTGACGCGCTTATGCCTAAACGCGGATCTTATATAGGATCATCGCACGTAACTGAAAGTGTGGTAAGCCAGATCCTGACAGAGCTCGACGGCCTCGAAGAGCTCAACAATGTCGTGGTTCTCGGCGCTACCAACCGCCCGGACATGTTGGACGAGGCGCTGCTTCGCCCCGGCAGATTGGACCGGATCATCTACGTCCCACCGCCTGACCGGGAAGGCAGAAAGAAGATCTTCGAGGTATACCTCAAGAACAGAGAGATCCTCGCAAACGACGTAAACATCGAGGAACTGGTCGACAGGACCGAGGGTTACGTCGGAGCCGACATCGAGGCGCTGGTCCGCGAAGCAAAGACATCCGCCATGCGCGAATTCATCGCTGCGATGGGCGGAAAGACCGAGGAAGAACGGCGCCAGGCGATCGGCAACGTGCGGATCACGAAGAACCACTTCGAAGATGCCCTCACCCGCGTGAGAGGCACGCTCGGTATCGACCGGCTGGAAGAGAACGAACGCCACTCCTGGCAGATCCTCTACAACCAGGAGCAGCGGTCGGCACTCGAAGATGCCGTCTCGACCATCAACCGTGCAGGAATGCGGGAGACGGGAAAGATCGAGCAGGAAGTCAAGGACCTGACAAAAGCCCTCAAAGATGCGGTCTACCAGAGGAAGAAAGACTTCGGCGAGATCAAGCGCCTCACAAAGGAGTTGAAGACCAGGATAGAACGCCCGTTGCCGCAGACGGCCATGGCGTTCTGACGGGAGTGCCCCCTCATGGGGCGCTCCCCCCAAGGAGGGGTAATGCAACCCTCTCATCAGCAGAGACGGAAACTACGTGATGCACATGAGTGACAGCCCAGCAGACATCTTCCAGCAACTCAACGAACTGATGAAACGCCTCATGGAGCAGGGGCTCAAAGAGCAGGGAGATCAGAACAGGCCGTTTGCCTACGGATTCAAGATCGTCCTCCATGACGCCGGCAAGACGGAGACACCGGCAAAAGAAGCGGCTCCCGTAGCAGAGCCGGGAGAACCCTCCTCCGAGGGGACCATCGAGCCGATAGCAGAGATGTATACGACCGATGACGACGTGACGGTGGCAATCGATCTCCCGGGTGCCGAAACGGAGGATATTCATCTGTCACTCATCAACGGGACGTTGACGATCATCGCCGGGGCTAGCCAGCTGACCTCAGTGGAGGTGCCGACTGTGGATGCCGATTCCATGCAGTCGAACTACAAGCACGGCGTCCTCGAAGTCAAATTCTCCAGGGGCAAGTCGATCAGGATCGACTGATACGTCGGAGTGCCTGCCGGGTTAGGGCGGCAGGGCCACAATACTTTTCATCGGTTGGAGTATCAGCCCGCAGACTGACCGGCAGGTGCCGGGCGGAGGCTGCAGGGAACACGCTTCTTCTTTCCGTACCCTACCCATTCCAGTTCTTTTCTCAGCGGCATCAGGATAATATCTCCCTGAGGGAACGCGCGATCGACACCGGGGCCATCAGATACGCTTTTCACGAATGCTGCTCCCGTTGATGTCCCTATCACCAATATGCCCTCATAAATCGTCAAAAACGGCAAAAGACAGTATAACAACCCCACAGTTTTCGAATGGGATGTTTGCCGCGAAGGGTAGCCGCAAAGGACGAACCTGAAAATCGGTTGCCGTAGCCAACCTTTTTTCAAGGCAGCAACACCTACATATAGAGTAATACCTATCTACTAGTCGTAAGGGCTATGCCCGTCCAGGTAGTGGTGATTATATGGTTAAGACCACCGTGTCCGTAATTAAAGCAGATATAGGCAGTTTCCCGGGGCACTCCCGCACCCACCCGAAGATCCTTGAGGTGGCCGCCCGGAGGCTCAAAGAGGTAGAAGGCAGCATCCTCATCGACTCGTACGTCACCCACTGCGGTGATGACCTCGAACTGATCATGACGCACACCAAAGGGGAGGATAACGAAGAGATCCACAAACTGGCGTGGGATATCTTCATGGAATGCGCCGGACTCGCCAAAGAGATGAAACTCTACGGCGCCGGCCAGGACCTGCTCGGAGATGCGTTCAGCGGCAACGTCAAGGGAATGGGGCCCGGCGTCGCTGAGATGGAGTTCGAAGAGCGGGGTTCCGACCCGATCCTGATCTTCATGGCCGACAAGACCGAGCCCGGTGCATGGAACTACTTCCTCTACAAGATCTTCGCCGACCCCTTCAGCACGTCCGGCCTCGTCATCGACCCGTCGCTGCATGATGGATTCACCTTCGAGGTCCACGACGTCATCGAGAAGCGCAAGATTCTCTTCAACACCCCCGAAGAGTCTTACAGCCTCCTTGCCTACATCGGAGCACCGAGCCGCTACGTCATCAAGTACGTCTGGAAGAGGGACGGCACGATTGGGGCGTCCACCAGCACCCAGCGGCTGAACCTGATGGCCGGCCGGTACGTCGGCAAAGACGACCCGGTCATGGTCATCCGTGCGCAGAGCGGGTTCCCGGCGGTGGGCGAGGTTATCGACCCCTTCAGGACACCCATCCTCGTGGCCGGCTGGATGCGCGGTTCGCACCACGGCCCGTTCATGCCGGTGGGGGTCGCCGATGCAAACTGCACCGCGTTTGACGGACCGCCCCGGGTCATCTGTCTCGGGTTCCAGGTCTGCAACGGGAAGCTGATCGGGCCTGCCGACATGTTCGACGACCCGGCGTTCAACCGCGTCCGCGACCAGTGCTGCGACCTCTCCAGCGTACTCCGGGCCCACGGGCCGTTTGAGCCGCACCGCCTCTCGCTTGAGGAGATGGAATACACCACCCTCCCGGGCGTCGAGAAGCAGTTCAAGGACCGCTGGGAAGACCTTCCCGAGTAACCCCCTCTCTCTCATTTTATCAGGCGGCTGCTTACGGCCATCTGCCGATCACCGTGGTATGCAATGCCCTTCGGTTGCCGCGGCTCTCCGGGGAAACCTTAATGCATGAATATAACCACATAAGAACAGATGGTTAACGGCATCGTACTCCCTGTAAAGAAGGTTTTTTCGCTTGTAGACTCTAAAGTCATCGTTGAGATCAAGGATGACAGTAGGAAACTCCAGGGACGTCTCGTGGCGGTGGATGAACACCTGAATCTACATATGGACGAGACCACCGAGTATACCGGAGAACAGCGGGGCCGCACCCTCGGGACCGTCGTCATTCGCGGCAACAATATCCTGACCATTGCACCCCTGCTCTGATAGCCATGTCCGACCAGGAGGAAGAAGCACTCAAAGTAATCCAGTCCCATCGACAGGGAGTCCTCCAGAGCGAGCTCTGGAAACTCCTTGATATCGACAGCAGGAAGTGCTCAAGGATTGTGAAGCGCCTGCTGGATGCCGGGTTGATAGAGCGCATTGAGTTCCGCAGCGACGGCATCAAGACCTATCTGCTGCGGGCAAAAAAGCGGGCGATCGATCCCTGCGTCATCCTTGCGGGAGGAGAGGTCCTTCCCTGCATCGGCTGCGATCAGGAGTGCACACCGGAAGAGTGCGCGCTCCTCCTCGACTGGATGTACCAGCTTGCTCTTGAGGAATATCAGGAGTAACGCATTTTTTTTAGTTGTAGCCGCCCCGACCAGGACCTTGAACCGCAGGTTTCAGACCAGCTGCAAAAAGAGTAAGAACCGGTTCAGGACCGGGCAATCTCACCGGGCGCGCTCTTCTTCGGGCAGACGGCATCGATCACGCCGTGCTGCACGTTGTAGAAACTTTGTGGGACATCAATCTCGCATTCGAGATCGATGACCGTCTCCTCGTCGCCCCCGGTGCAGAGGGTCACGGAGTCTTCCTGAAACGTGACGTACGGGGCACCGTCCGCACGGGCATCCGCCATCGCAGTGATGTAGATGCAGTCATCCCCCTCGACCACCTCAACAGCGGACTCGTCATCCTCTTCTTCAGAGAGATCAAGATATGGCGCCTCCTCGGGCGCTCCACTGATGATGGTGAACCCGATGATCCTGGGGTCCTGGAGAGGCATCTCGCTCAAGATTCTCTCCATCAGCCGCGCAATATCTCTAAACATTTCGTCGTATGGATTATTCGCCATGTGTACCACGTATCCTGTATCGGTTGTTGATGCGCTCGACAATCCCCATGTGCGTGAGGTTGCCCAGTCTCTGTTTCAGCTCATCCGTGGACAGGCTGCTCACTTCTTCGAGTTCCGCGAAGGCCAGGTCGGCGTGGGAGAGGGCGAGGATGATCTCCAGGTCCCCGTCATCCGTTACGAAGTCCCCTCGCATGCGCACGACCTCCGCAAACCTCGATTCGATCTCCCGCTCCAGTTGTTCGAGATTTTCCAGAAGATCGTCACGAGCCCGGACCATTCTCCTGAATGCCTCGAGGTTTCTTGTAAATCGTGTTCTCTGGTTCTCCTCAACAGAGGGAAGCGTAACCCCATCCTGCTTCTGCAGGTTTACGATGACATTGATGTCATGCGAGAGGTAGTAATACTTTCGCCTGCGCTCGTCCTGGCACGAAATGAGGAGTTGCTCACGCTCCATCAACTGCAGGTGCTCTATCACCGCTTTCGGACTGAGCACCAGACGTTCGGATATCTCGGTCACGAAACACGGTTTCTGCCTCAACAGTGCTATTATTCGCCGCCTGTTCCGGTTTCCCAGGATATCGAGGAGACGGGAAACATCACTGCCCTCGAGCATACTTACTAAATGTTAGTGATTTCACCATAAAAAAGTGTCACTCGAAGAGGCGATAGTTCGGCGCCTCATCGGTGATCATAATATTGTGCGGGTGGCTCTCGCCATACCCCGCAGGTGTGATCCTGAGGAATCTGCCGTTCCTCTTCAGATCCGCTATCGTCTTTGAACCCGTGTAGCCCATCGCGGATTTCAGGCCCCCGACAAGCTGGTAGATAACATCCGATACATGGCCCACGTAGGGTGTGACCCCCTCAACGCCCTCGGGGACAAACTTGGTCCTCCCGAACTCCTTCTTCTGGAAGTAGCGATCGCTCGATTCGCCGCTGCTCATGACGCCGAGCGATCCCATCCCACGGTACTGCTTGTAGCGCCGGCCTTTGATCGTCGTGACCCTGCCCGGCGCCTCATCGGTGCCGGCAAAGAGGCTGCCCGCCATGATGCAGTCCGCGCCGGCAGCAATCGCCTTCGCAATATCCCCGGAGAACCGGATGCCGCCGTCGGCGACCACCGGCACGCCAGCCTCGTGCGCCACCTCAGCGACGTTTGCTATCGCAGAGACCTGCGGCACGCCCACGCCCGCGACGATCCTTGTGGTACAGATGGAGCCCGGCCCGATGCCCACCTTCAGCCCGTCGACGGTCCCGGCGAGGGTCGAGGCCGCCTGCTTTGTCGCGATGTTCCCGGCCACAACATCGACGGCCACGCTCGCCTTGATCTCCCTGACCGCTTTGACGACGTTCATGTTGTGGCCGTGCGCACAGTCCACCACCAGGGCATCGACACCCGCCTCGACGAGCATCATCGCCCGGTTGAAGTCGAAGGGACCCACCGCGGCGGCGACCCGAAGTTTCCCGTTCGCATCGCGGTTCGCGCGGGGATACTGCCTCTTCTCGAGGATATCGCGCATCGTGATGATGCCGACCAGGCACCCTTCTGCGTCCACAACCGGAAGGCGCTCGACCTTGTTCGCATACATCGTCTCGAGCGCGCTCTCCGCCGTGATGTCCTCAGAGGCCGTGATCAGCTTCTTGGTCATGTAGCCGGTGATCTTTGCCTCGCCGCGTTTCGGGAGGATTGCCCTGATATCCCTGCGGCTGACGATCCCGATCACGTGATCGTTCTCGATAACAGGCACGCCGCCGATACCGTACTGCCGCATAACCCGTTCCACATCGGTGACCGTGGCCTCGGGACCGACCACCACGACTTCGCGCTCGATCAGGTCCTCAGCCTGTTTGACGACCCTGACCTCGGCGACCTCGCGATCCGCAGGCATATTCCGGTGTATGACACCGATGCCGCCCTCCCGCGCTATGGTTATCGCCATCATCGACTCGGTCACCGTATCCATGGCAGCACTCACAAGAGGGATATTCAGGGGAATACTCCGCGAGAATTGTGACCTGACGTCGGCCTCGTCGGGCTCGACCCATGATTCGGCGGGCTCGAGCAGCACGTCGTCAAATGTGAATGTCGTTTCCATTTGCATCTTCTCGATGTACATACATCACCTGAGCATCATTACTGCTTTCTCCACCAGTTCGGCCCTGACCGTGGTCGACCGATCGCCCCCGCAGACCATCCCCCTGACGCCGATGATCTCCGGGTCGATCCTTTTTAAGGCGTCGAGGTCCTCGAACTTCAGTGAACCGGCAAGGGCCGTCTGCAATCCGAGTTCCCGGTTCTGCCCGGTGAACCGTGTCAGTGTCTCCTCGTCCATGAACTCAAAGAGACTCTTCCCATCTTTAATACCAGTGTCGATCATGGCGACATCGGCCCCGGCATCCGCGACCAGCGGGCTGATGGCGAGCGGCGAGATCGTGCCTATTCTTTCAAAATCAGCATACGCAGCGATGACGACGAATTTCTCGGGAAAATCCCGCTTCACTGCTGTGGTCACCGCCTCGATGACCTCACGGGCACGGTCGGCCCCGTCGAACATCAGGCCGACCTTGATGAAATCAGCACCTGCGTGCGCGGCGCCGTAAGCAGAAAGAGCTGCAGTTCCCGGTTTATACTCATTGTCCCCGATTGCAGCGCTGACAGGCTTCTTGCCGGCGATATCCTTGATTCCCCGGATGATCCAGGGAAAATTGGCGCCCAGCGACCCCTCCGAGGGTTTCTTTACATCGATGATGTCAGCGGAAAGCGAGCTTCTTGCCTCCTCAATGCTGCTTGGACTGACGAGTAATTGCATAGAAATTAATGATCCTTCACCCTAATAGTGATTACGTTGAGGACATGGAACTGATTCTTGCAGTCGATCTGGCAGGCGGCCTTGTGGTGCACGGGAAGTCAGGAGACCGCGCGGGCTACCGCCCGCTCTCCTGGGGGATATCCCCCTCGGCCGAACCGGAAGCCTATCTATCCTGTCTCCGGCCCCGATATCTCTACATCGCCGACCTCGAGAGCCTCGAGGGCAGAGCCCCGCAGGACGACCTCGTCCGGCGCTGCGCTGCCATGGTCGAGCGATGCTACCTCGACCGGGGCTGCCGGTCGCCTGCCGAATGCACGGCGGTCGAGGGAGTGACGCCGATCGTCGGCACCGAGACGGCGGCGAGAGCGATCGAAGACCTTACGGCATACCGAAGAGGGTATCTCAGCATCGACGTCAAAGGTGGCCGGGTGCTCCCCTGGGGCATCCGGCCGGCGGAGATGCTGGCCCGCGCATCGGGACTCTCGTTTGAGGGGTGCATCGTCCTTAATATCGGCGCCGTAGGGACAGAGCGGGGACTCGTCCGGGAGGAAGTCGAAGAGATGCGGGCGTGCTACCCCGGCCGCCTCCTCTACGGGGGCGGGGTCGCCGGGGTCGACGACATCCACCTCCTCGCAGATACCGGGTTTGATGGGGCGATCGTCGCGACCGCCGTTCACCGCGGCACGGTGCCGCTCGAATGGCTCCGGAGGGGACGCCCGTGCTGATCACCATCGAGGGGATCGACGGGAGCGGCAAGAGCACGCTTCTTGTCCGTCTCCGGGAACTGCTCGCCGACCTCGATCCACTCTTCACCCGCGAGCCCGGCGCCACCTGGGTCGGCGAGTCGGTGCGGCGTGCGATTGCCGAACGGATGGATCCGATCACCGAGGCGCTGCTCTTCTGCGCCGACCACGCCGCGCATATCGATACGGTGATCCGGCCCGCGCTCGACGAGGGAAGGCTCGTCATCTCCGACCGCTATGCCGACTCCCGGTTCGCCTACCAGCCAGTCGTCCTCGACGGCGTTCTCCCCGACCCGCTCTCCTGGCTCCGCCGGATCCACGAAGGATGGTCGATCCGGCCCGACCGGACGTTCCTCCTGGTTCTCCCCGTCGAAGACGCCGTCTCAAGGCTCGACCCTGAGAAAAAGAGAGAGTACTTTGAGAACGCCGGAATCCTCGCGCGGGTGCAGGAGAACTACCTGAACCTCGCGGCAGCCGATCCCCCGCGGTTTGTCGTCGTCGATGCGCTGCTCGAAAAAGAAGAGGTTGCGAGGTTCATCGCGGGCGAAATCAGGACGAGTGCCCGATCGTCACGACGACGTCCTCGAGCGTGAGGACGTCCACCTCTTCTCCCGCCACCCGGTAGGCGACCTTCGGCGTGAAGGAATCGGCCGGCACGGGAATCTCCTCGCCGTCGACCGTGACGGTTGCGGGCGGGTTCTTGAGCAGCTCCGGCGGGAACGCCTCCACGGCCTGCATGAACCCGCGGGCCTGCTTCCTGAGCGCCGGGCCGATAATTGCCATGTTGAAACTCACGCCGCTCACGACCTCCTCGAGGCGGGGGGTGCCGGTGCTCCACCGGGCGTCGGCATTGAGGGCACGCCCGGCGTCACCGGCGTCATCGACCGGTTCCGGCGCGTAGATCATGACGTGTCCGAGCGGGGCGTTCAGCGCCATGCCCTTATCATGCTTGTAGCGCCGGAGTTCGGCGACCGTCTTCACGAGGAGATCGCCGTGGCGCCGCGCTTCGTCGTCGGCGTATGAAAAGTCCGGCCAGGCTTCTTTGTGCACGCTTCTCCCGGTGAGGTTGTGGTAACACTCTTCGGCGAAGTGGGGAATAATCGGGGCAAGCAGGCGGCAGAGGACGTCCATGGTCGTCCGGAGCGCGCTGCAGGCACTGACCCTGCTGCTGTCGTCCGCATACAGGCGGCCTTTCGCGACCTCGATGTAGTCGTCGGCGAGCGCGTTCCAGGCAAACTCCCGGATCGCCTTGAGCGCCCGGTCGAACTGGTAGCCCTCCATCGCGGAGGTGACCTCCGCCACGGTCTCGGAGAGCCGGACGAGCAGCCACCGGTCGGTGAGTTCCGTCACCGGTGCATCGAGATCAGCCCCCTTCTCCAGGTGCCCCATGACGAACCGGAAGATGTTCCAGAGCTTGGTCTGGAACCGGGACGCGGCGACGACGTCGTTCCAGTTGAACATGATGTCCGAACCGGTCGCCGCGCCTCCGGCACCCCACTGCCGGAGCGCATCCGCACCGTACTGCCCGACGATCTCTTCGGGGGAGATAATATTGCTCCTGCTCTTGCTCATCTTGAACCCGTCTTCCCCGAGCACCATGCCGTTCACCAGGATCTCGTCCCAGGGATGGCTGCCGACCAGCGCCTTCGCCCGGAGGATGGTATAGAACGCCCACGTCCGTATGATGTCGTGGCCCTGGGGGCGAAGCTGCGCCGGGAAGTATGGGGGTTTGCCGGTTCCATCCCACCCGGTGACGTGAAGCACCGATATCGAGGAGTCCATCCAGGTGTCGAGCACGTCCGTCTCGCCGGCGAAGTCCGATCCCCCGCACTGCGGGCAGGGGGTCTTCGGCATATCGACCGTCGGGTCGATCGGGAGGTCTTCCTCGGCCGGAAGGACCATCTCGCCGCAGGTGGTGCAGAACCAGACAGGAATAGGCGTCGCAAAGATCCGCTGCCGGGAAATGCACCAATCCCACTCCATGGAGTTCGCCCAGTTCTCCATCCGGGCGAACATATGCTCCGGCGTCCAGGAGACCTTCCGCGCCGCATCAAGGATCTCGTCCTGATGGACCCGGACGAACCACTGCCGTTCCGAGAGGATCTCGATTGGGGTCTTGCACCGCCAGCAGGTCCCGACCCGCTGCTCGAGTTCCTCCTGCCGCTTCAGGATACCGGTTTCTTCCATATCGCGGAGAATTGCCTCCCGGCAGGCCTCGGATGACATCCCCTCGTACGGGGCCGCGGTCGCGGTCATAGCACCTTGCCGGTCGATCGCCTTGCGGAGATCCAGGCCATGCTGTTTCCACCAGTAGACGTCCGTCTTGTCGCCGAATGTACAGATCATCACTGCACCGCTGCCAAACTCCGGGTCGACCGCGACGTCCTCGATGACCGGAACATCGTGACCGAAGATCGGGACCGTAAGCTTCTTTCCCTTCATCCCGCGGTACCGCTCATCCTCAGGGTGGACAGCCACCGCAACGCAGGCCGCGAGCAGCTCCGGCCGGGTGGTGGCGATCTCGACGCCGTCGAAGTCGAAGTAGTTGAGTTTGGTGGTGCGGGGGGCGTAGTTGACCTCGGCGAACGCGATTGCCGTCTCGCACCGGGTGCAGAAGTTCACCGGATGCTCGCTCTGGTAGATGTCGCCGGCTTTGAGCATCTGCAAAAACGACGCCTGGGTCTTTCTGTAGTAGTCCGGGAGCATGGTGATGTACTCGTGGCTCCAGTCGGTGGAGAACCCGAGCCGCCGCATGGTCGCCCGCATCTTCTCGATGTTCCCGATCGTGAGGTCGTGGCACATCTCCCGGAACTGCTCTCTCGGTACATCATTTTTGGTGATCCCGTATGTCTCCTCGACCTTTACCTCGGTGGGGAGGCCGTGGCAGTCCCACCCCTGCGGGAACATGACGTTGTAACCGCGCATACGCTTGTAGCGCGCGATGAAGTCGATGTAGCACCAGTTCAGGGCGTTCCCGATATGGAAGTTGCCGGTGGGGTAGGGCGGCGGCGTGTCGATGATGAACCGTGGCTTTTGCGAGCCGGGATCGAAATAATTGTCCTCATCCCGCCAGGCACTCTGCCAGCGTGTCTCCACTTCTTCAATATCGTAGTTTTTGGGTAGTTGATGTGACGGCGACATTTTCAGCGTATGATCTCTCTCTTCCCAGTGAAATATAATGTTCGACGGGGCTTTCCCTATCGGGGTATCCCGCGCAGCCCACGGGTTCGCCGTCCCCGGTCCGGGCGTCCCGGAACGTTCACTGTTAAAAACCGCGGAGACGGCAGGGGTTCGACCCTAAAGGCTTTCTTCCTGCATTACCCATAATACATGAATGACAAAGCCGCAGGGGTTGGTTCTGGCATCGGCCCTCACCCTCGTCTTCATAGGCCTTGCCCCCCTGCTCCAGCCGGCATGGCTGCTGACGCTGTTCCTCATTCCGTTCTCGCTCGTCCTCTTCCTCATCAAAGATACCCGGTACGTATCGCTCTCAATCATCGCACTGGCCCTGCTCTATGGGCTCGGCTGGCTCTCGACGTTCGTCTTCACCTGCACGCTCGGCATCGTCGTGATCGGGGAAGTGGCGTTTCGCCTTACCGGAGGGAAACACGCGTCGTATCTTCACCATCTGATTGCCGCCATCGGCATTTCGGTTGCGGTGATGCTCTATCTCCAGTACACCGCGCCACTTGTCGTCGTGATGGGCGTGGTCGTCGCGGTTCTCCTCCGGGCGGCTCTCCGGGGCCGGGACGACGCCCTGATGATAGAGGCGCTCGGCGTCGCGATGACCATGTTCCTCTTCGAGGAGCTCAACTTCGAGGTCGATCTGACCATCCTCGTCGCGGCGGCCGTGATAGCGTTCGGGTTCGGTTATACCTCCTACCGGCTCCGGGTGGCTGATGTCAGCGGCCTCTTCTCGGGCGCCATGATCGGGATCATCCTCATCGTCTTTGCGGATGTCCGGTGGTTCCTGATCATGCTCACCTTCTTCATCATCGGTGCCGGGGCTACCCGGTATCGCTACACCGATAAGGAGCGGCTCGGTGTCGCCCAGGAGCACGGAGGGGTGCGCGGCTACTTCAACGTCTTCGCAAACGGCCTGGTGGCGACCGGAGCCGCCATCCTCTACGGCATAACCGGCCAGCCGGCCTTCGTGGCGCTCTTCATGGGGAGCGTCGCCTCCGCTGCCGCCGATACCGCCGCGAGCGAGATCGGGGTCACAGGGAAGACACCGTACCTGATCACGACGCTCAAGCCGGTGCCGCGGGGGACGAACGGCGGAGTGACCCTGCGGGGGGAGGCGGCATCCGTCATCGCATCCGCCCTCGTCGCCGCCGTCGCCTGGGTGATGGGCGTTGCCGATCCCTGGATGGTCGCCGTCACGGTCGCCGCCGGGTTCATCGGTACCAACATCGACAGCCTCGTGGGCGCAACGCTCGAGAACAGCGGCAAGATAGGAAATTCCGGCACGAACCTGGTCGCCACCTTCTCGGGCGGGCTCTCGGGGATGCTGATCTATATGCTCGGGTGAAGGAGAGCGCGTGGGCTCCGGGGCGGTTTTTGAAGGTATAGTCTGGCCGACCGGTCAGGTTTCTATGTGGGATTGCGGTACCGTAGCATCCTCCTTGTGGCCGTGTGCTGATGCCAGCCTAAAATGGATGAACCTCAGAACGATGAAAAAGCCTGATACAGTGGACCGTGGGGATATCGCCATTGGGGGAACGACTGCCGGAACGGCAGGAGTTCAAGCACCGTTAGGTGCGAGGAGGGGCTGACGGGGAGGGGGGAGTATTCCCCCCTCCCCTGTCCCCACCCCCATCTCGGCGATATCCACTGGAAAGCCGTGTATGGGTGCGATATCAGTGCAGCAGGATTACTTCAGAAGACGTTAGCTGCTCAAACCCGGAACTGGAGAAAAAAGAATATGATGTCTGTTCAGCCACGTCAGTACTTATACCACCGCCCCTTCTCGTCGTACTCCCCCTGCTCTACCTGCACAGCACCAGCGCGGTTTCTGAAGAAACTTGCCTTGTAAGCGTAGAGGAACGCCGAAAAGAGCACGATCACGATCGCATACACGGCTGCGGTGATCCAGATCCCCTCCGTCCCGATGAGAGCGAGGATATCCTCCGGCATCATCACCTGGAGTTCCTCGGGGCTCATGCTGACGAGCGGCTCGAGTTTGTCCACGAGGAGAGCGGTCCAGGCAAGGAGGGCGGCGAACCCGAGCACTGCGAAGACGACGATGTTTACCAGGTAGAAGACGAGGACGCTGCCCAAGTTGTTCATAACGAACTCGATGCTCCGCCGGATCGACTCAAAGACGCCCGTCTCCTCAAAGACCGCCACGGTATCGTAGAAGAACGTGAAGAAGGCGATCGAGAGGAGCACCCCAAAGAGGAGCGGGACCATGTTTGCGCCGGCACCGGCGCCGAGGAGCGTGAGCGGGATCGCGAGCAGAAAGACCGTCAGGATGGCCGCGAAGAAGATGACCAGCGTCGGCAGGAGTATCCGGAAGTAGTAGGCCTTCCCCGACTGCACGAACTCCCCGACGGAGAATGCCTCACCCTTAACCATGCCGTAGACGCCGCCGGCCAGGAAGGGTATCACGAGGGCCTGCAGGATTGCCAGGGGCTCCGTGTAGAAGGCGCCGCCGTATAATGGGACGGTGAGGTCGAGGACCGCGAGAGCGCCCATGATGAGGCCGACCGACCAGAGGACGGGGTGCTGCCGGAGGAGTCCGGCGGCATTGCTGACCGATTCGAGCGTCATGCTCACCGGTTCCTCGGCATGGCGACGATCTCGCGCACCTGCAGGTCGAAGAACGCTGCAGTATGCGCGGGGCGGATGACGCAGACGGTATCAGCGCCGGTTGCGGTGCCTCCCACCGCGATCACCTCTTCATCGACGCCGATCGCGCCCTGATCCGCCGCGATGAGGACGCACTCCACTGCGACCTTCAGGCCGATCGCAACGGTGCGCCGCAACGCCTCGGCGATCGCCTCGGTGCGGGAGCTTCCGCCGAGTTTTGGGGACCGGGATATTGCGCGCTCGAGCCCGGAGAGCGCGTGCGTGCCGATGACGATCTTCGCACCTTCCGCCCGGAGGGTCTCGGCCGCCTCCGGCGAGAACTCCCACTCACCGGGTTTTGAGAAACCCACTACGTGGGTGACGACGATCAGACGAAGGTCCGTCCCTTTCATGGCGTCCCGGAAGGCAAGCGCCGTCCGGCCGCTGCTGCTCGCGACAACGATCGTTTTGACGCCGAGTTCCCGTGCCCGCTCGACGGCGAACCGGGCGGCGTCGTGGGTGTTCTCTCTACCCGGCGCATCGAAGTAGTAGGTATTCCGGGTTACGAAACTCATGCAGTCATGTTGTCGTTGCTCCTAATTGAATCTCCCGTACCGATGATCGGGGCTGCAACGACACAGCCCGGGTCGCGCTGTCGGAGAAAGAAGATGATAAATGGTGTATGGCCCAACACTACTCTCAACCAACCTAACGGTGCGGTAGGAGTTGCTCATGATCACACTGGCCATTGCAGGAAAACCCAATTGTGGGAAATCGACGTTTTTCAGGGCGGCGACCCTGGCCCAGGCAGAGATCGCCAATTATCCGTTCACGACCATCGATGCCAACCACGGCGTCGCGTATGTCCGGACCGCCTGCCCCTGCCAGGAGATGCACGTTCCGTGCGAGAACTGCCAGGATGGCGTCAGGTTCGTCCCGGTCGGGCTGATCGACGTGGCGGGCCTTGTCCCCGAGGCGCACCTCGGGCGGGGGCTCGGGAACCAGTTCCTCGACAATCTCCGGCAGGCGGACGCGATCCTCCAGATCGTCGACGCCAGCGGGGCGACGGACGCCGAAGGAAACCCGGTCGATATCGGCTCGCGTGACCCGGTGAAGGATATCGAGTTCCTCCAGTACGAGATGTCGATGTGGATGTACGGCATCCTCTCGCGGAACTGGGCGAAACTCGTGCGACAGGCCCAGGCGAGGGACTTCTCCCTTGCGGCGGCAATCGCCGAGGTCTTCGCCGGCCTCGGGATAACCTACGAGCATGTCCGCGACGCTACCGAGGCAGTCGGGATCGAGCTCCGGACGGCGGGGGAGGAGGACCTGATCGGGTTCTGCCGGGAGCTGATGATGATCAGCAAGCCTATGCTGATCATCGGGAACAAGGCCGATCAGGCGCCGAAGGAATGCCTGGATCGGCTCGCGGAGCACGAGGTCGTCTTTGCGAGCGCGGCAGGCGAACTTGTGCTCCGGATGGCCGCAGAGGGGAAGTTCATCCGCTATCTCCCCGGCGACCGGAGTTTCACCGAGAACCCGGAGGCGAACCTCACCGCCGCGCAGCGTGCCGGCCTGCAGAAGGTCGCAGACTTCGTGCAGACGTTCGGCGGCACCGGGGTTCAGAAGGCTCTGGATGCCGCGGTCTTCAATCTCCTCGACCGGATCGTTGTCTTCCCGGTCGAGGACGAACACAAACTCACCGACGGCAAAGGCCGGGTTCTCCCCGATGCGTTCCTCATGAAGCGCGGGTCGACCCCCCGCGACCTCGCCTACCAGGTCCACACCGATATCGGCGAGGGGTTCCTGTATGCCATCGACGCGAAGATCGGGATGCGGGTCAAGGACACCCACGAGCTGAAGAACGGCGACATCATCAAGATCGTCAGCGTCAGGAAATAAGCCGCCGGCACGGGGAGGCCGGCCTCCTCTGCTCCGTGCCCGGGGGGGCGAACCGGCATCTCCGGAGCGCCGATAAAAACCGGCAGGCATTTATATAGAATTGAGAAATATTCGATCACCATGAGCGGCGAGGTCTACCAGGCGCAGGTCCTCCGGAACTTCTTCGACACCATCACCGGAACGGACAGGAACCTGACCCGGATCTACATGTGCGTGATGAGCCTCGCCAAGCTCCGTATGGAGTCTCCCGAAAGGATGACGTTCCTCGTGGACCAGCTCCGCAAGTCCAAACAGAAGCGGGAACTCTCGGTCGATATCATCGATTATATGTGCGATGTTGCGCGCGATCTCGAACTCACCACCGTCCAGACCGCGTTCGGCGTGAAAGACATCAACACGGTCTCCGACGAGTTCAGCGGGATCAGCCTCGACTCGCTCTGATTTTTTTGCCGGGAGAGGGTTCCGGGTGGCTCGATGGTTTTTCCAGGGAGTAGTGGCTCTCTTTTGTAGATCTCGGGTGCGCATTGTGCTTTGGGATGACTGTCTGAATGGACATGAGTGTGGCAAGATCCCGTGTAGTGGACCGTGGGGATATCGCCATTGGGGGAGGGGCTGACAGGGAGGGGGGCATGCCCCCCTCCCCTGTCTCCACCTATCTGAGACATCTGTAACCCCCACCCCACCCGGCCTTCGGCCTCCTCCCCCGCCCCCAGGGGGGCGGGGGCAGTGCGTGGCGATATGCGACTGGCCGAAGGGCAGGAGCTTGAGCGCCGTTAGGCACGGGGGCAGGAGCAGAAGAAGACCGAGGGTCTTGGACTTGCGATAGACAGAACGTCCGGAGCACGAGCGCCGAAGAACGATTTTCCTTCAGGATGCGACG
>Ga0265294_10005008_pt1 | contig 16253 bp, 22 predicted proteins | sample MunlanPumphouse3_FD_192504 | JGI IMG/M metagenome (GOLD analysis project Ga0265294, IMG submission 192504) | Groundwater microbial communities from a municipal landfill in Southern Ontario, Canada - Pumphouse #3 | ecosystem: Environmental > Aquatic > Deep subsurface > Groundwater | place...
AACGGTACCGAATTTATTAGCTATGGCGTCTAATTTGTCTTCATCTCTAATTAATGTTTGTACTAATGCAGCAGTTACTGGTTTGTCTATATCCCAAGATCCTTTTTGAATAAGACCTATTTCTTCCTTTGGTATATTTACAAATTGTTGAATTCTATCTACAAATTGATTTAGTAGTTGTTTAGTATGTGTTATCCATAAACAAGTTTGATTACACATTACGAGTAAAGAGATACCCATAATAGTCTTTCCACTACCTGCTGGTGCAACTAATAATCCGTCTGCATAAGTAGAAATATTAGATAAAGCATTTAGTTGATAATCCCTTAATTTTATTGAATGGTCATAACTAGTTGTAAAGGGTACTATAGATCTATAATCATTTATACTTAGTTTTATACCTAAATCTTCTGCTACTATACAAAGTCTATGGAGATATCCCCTTGGTAGATAAATACCTCCATTTTTATCAACTTCAAAATTAACAATTACAGGTTTAATACCATAAAGAAGCCTGCCAGCTTTTTTAGCCTCTTCATACATTGGATTTTTGTGTGTAAGTTCAGCACTAATAATTTGTAGTAGGTATTCTTCTATTTTTGGTATATGTATTGTATTTGCTATATTTATAATCATTATTTATAAATTTCTTTTAAGAATACACCTTCTATAGTCTGCCAGAAACTAAAACCATCAATTTTATAGCCACACACATATTCTGCAGCTGCTGATAGTGTTTTAAATATCTTATCTCCAATTACATACTCGCCTTTTTCATTTACAATAAGTATGTAAGGATAACTAGTTGTTTTTGTGTACCCAATATAAAAAGTATTAGTAGGGATGCCTTCTTTGTTTATGACGGCTCCAGAATTATTATCTTTTTTTAGTAAGATACTTTTATCTTTTTTTTCATTTTCTTTTCTTATCAAAAATAGCATTTTAGAAACTGCATCAAGTGCTACCTTTAATTCTTTTACTTCTTCTTCTAAAGTTGTTGGTACTTTTTGTGAAATTTGTATATCTTCTTTCTTTAAACTAAATTCTGCCATATATGCCTTTACTATATAGAAGTATAATTACAAAGCTACGAGGAGTACTATATTAGTACTCCTCGTAACTTTACCATCAACAAATAGCTACTGATTATCCAGGGAAGTTACCGTTAGGAAAACGATTTCCTCCACCTTGACCTTGGTTGGCAGTCTCAGGGTCATACATGGTCTTTGATCCAAGCTTAATAAGTGTTACTATTAAACCACAACCTCCGTCCCAAGACTTTAAGTAGCCTTCTACATAAAGCTGTCGTTCGTCTGCAACATATTGTTGTACAGTATTGACAATTCTTTCAGTATTACTGAGACACGGCACTATGCACTCAGTATCTCCCCATTTTCCATCAGGCTTCAACTCTGGTACTAACGTAAGAAGTTGGAATGTAACCCAACCACCATTTACAACAGGATTTCCTACTACTCTTCCCTGCTGCATACATCTATTAAACGACAAACCAATACTTTTAGCCATAACTTATTCTCCTTTGTACATGTTAAATTTCTTGCTGTTGATAGGAAGCATACTGTTAGCTAAACTATTAGCTAAAGCATCACAATACTTCCGCAACTCAACGTCTTTAATGGAATTTAAAACCTTTTCATACTCTCTTACATCTGCTGGTTTAGTCTCCATAATCTTTTTGAAGATTTTACTTGGGATATCCACAACATCATAGTTTATAAGATTCATCACAAGCTTACACCCATCTAAAGTGGAGCGGCTTGTGAAGTACAAGACGTTGTTTGCCTTTACTATTTTGTTGATGATATTACTCCCTCCTTTTTCTTGTATCATGGTATGATATGCTTTCAAATCCGCTACACCAAGTTCTTTAGCCTTCTTTTTGATTTGCAAACACACTAACCTAGATACTTCAGGGTCAAATCCCTCTGCTACCAAAGATTGTTCGTCGGCAGTGCAAACCGCCTCAGTTACAACTTTATGCAGTGACTTAACACCATGTTTTTGTTTGAATACAGAATTGGCCACTGTATCCATGAAGACCTCAATACCACATTCTAGTCTTTGATTGCCTGCATATTCTGAATTCTCCATAATTCTTAAAAGATTATATGCAAGTGCAACTACAGGTCCTGTATTACTTTTTACTCCTGTAAGCTTACTTACAATTTCAGCATGGGTATCAGCAGTTAGAGGGTCAAAAGGCTTAATACCATAATCACCAAGACGCATCTCAAGCACACGAGGAGTTCCCATCTTTTTGTTATAGTACTGTATCTTCTCATAACAATACTGATTGGGAAACTTAAACTCTTTATGAAGTGCTTTCTTTGCTTCACGAGTATGAAAAGAAGCTATATACAACACATCGCCGTCAAAATCTAACGACAATGATCCTAAACTATTACCACTTGCTCTGACTGTAAATCGACACAGCTCGTCCGATGTTACTTGTACTTTTTGGGGCCTAATAGACATAAAACCTAAACAAGGAAATCTTTCAACAAGTACTACATCGCCGTCTTTTACTTTGAGTTGTTTTGCCATGTCTTTGTGAATTTCAATTGTGTTATGGGGCAACTCATTACTTAAAGTTGCAACACCTTTCGCAGAATTAGGATATCTTACGGACATACCATGAATACTAATTTCTCCAGATTTTGAACTTAATTTACTGGAGATTAGCGAAAAATATCCACTTACTGCTGAGTAGAATAGGGATATGTGGCTACCTACTGTTGGTTCAGCCATATATCGCTTACTCATAACAACTATTGTATTCAGAGCATTACCGATGTCATTAAGACCAATTAAACCGTTGTCATGTTTCCAGCACCTCCTCAAGTTACCATAGGGAACATATATGGTATCAAATACTATTTTGTATGCTACAGCTTTACCGTTCAATTCATTCGGGACTTCACAAGGAAATCCTTCAGCAAGTATAGCGTAGTCTGCGTCCAAAACTACCTGATATTTCATGGGGAGCTTAAGCAAGAAACCGTTTTCTTCCAAAGAACTATCGACAATAGAACCTTTTAAATCATCTTCTGTCAATAGAATACCAGTTTCTTGGTTGAGTGGTACAATATCATTTACGTTGCGTGTAATGTATTCAAGACTAGTATGGCCCGTCTTAAATTTAAGTATCTCAAGCAATTCACGCAAATCTTCAAATCCTTGTGCGTAAGATAAAATTTCTTTTTCTAAAGCATTGTCTTCTCCAAAGCGTGTAGATAATGCTCTAAATTCTATAGTAGAAAACTTCAGGCCACAATCCCTAAGTCCTCTAGCATTTGTAGAAATTGCAGCATTTGGTTTCCAGGTGGTGTCGTCAGCATCATGGGTTACTCCCCAAAATACTTTACCTGCTAAACAATTAAACTTACCAGCGTAAGTAATACACTCCCAAGTACCGTCTTCTCTGTGCCCAATACTTTTTAGCGCTGCCATAATAGACTCTTCAGTTGGCACTGCAGAATCAGGTACTACAACTGGTTGGTTATTGTTTAAAGTATTTAACAGCGCTTCCAACACCTGTGTATAATTCTTGCGCTTCATAACAGCTTTAGAAGACACAATTATGTCAATTTTCTGTTTTTCTCCAGTTACAGGATTTATAGCATAACCAAGGTCACGAAGACGGATTACTCCTTTATTAGCTGCCATATTAGTTAATTTAGTACCATCTTTTAAGTAACGCCTGTATTTAATAAGCACTACTTTTGTTGGAAAAAGAAGCCCTCCAACATTTGAGGTATCATCACTAATAGACACAACTTCTGCGGAGTCGCATTGCACTTTGAAAAGTTTCACCTTTTCATTTTTATTTACACACAGGGTATCTCCTGTATTAATAGCTTGGCCTACTTCTACGATTACCTCACCATAACAAATACATCGCTTCTCATATTCGATATATTTATCTTGGTGAGATATATCTACCATTAATTGATCTTCCCAAACATCTGGAATATCAACAAAGACCGTAAACAGGTTCCAACCTTTACGGGATAAGCCAGTTTCTGCTAGTTTTGCTGAAGTTTCTGACTGCACAAGAGGACATTCATCTCCTCGCATACCAAGAGTAGAGTACAAATTCCTCTGAGGATTATGGTATTTCACACCAAAAGGAGTTAATTTTCTAAGGTCATAATTAAGGATGTAGTTTTTATCTGCCAAACATCCATCAGATAAACCCAAAGAAGTCCAGCCATACTGATAATACTCTTTATTCTTTGCTACTTGATAGGCATGCTTTTCCTCAGGATTGATAATCGAATCAAATTCAGGATCTAGTATGATGATCCTTTTATTCATAATAAAAGAATTGTAGTCAGTTTCATGTAATGGAAGACCATGTACAATGAAATCTAACCTTTTCTGAATATTATGAAGTATCACCGAAGCTGTGTTATTTTCAAAAGCATACCTGATTTGTTGAATGGCTGTGATGTTGTTTTTGTAAAGATACGAAGGCAGCATGTGTACGGGATACCCAAAAATAATCTCATAAACAACATCCAAATATGAGAGCATCTGATTTTGTGCTTTCCAGAAATACATGCCTTCTGCTCTTTCTACACCATTAAGTATTAACAAAGAAACTCCGTTTTTGATGTAAGGAATAGGAAAAGACAAGATGTGTTCTACATCATTCCTATTCATCTTAAAGATAACTTGAGTATCTGTTCTTTCAGTGTACAATGAGGCTTTAAAAAGACTAGCATTAGCCTTAGTCAATACCCTAGAAGTAAATTGAGAAATAAAATTGCTTACTAGGACATCGAGTTTGGTAGAAGTCATCTGTTATCCTTTTTGCTAAGATTAAGAACTTTGTTTCCTTCTTGCAGAATGCAGGTCTTTAGTTGGTGCACGTTTTCTAGTACTCTGGTGTTTAACCTCCCATAAACTTTAATCATTTTTGAAAGTTCATACGATTTGAATAAATACCCCATAATATAAGTGTAGCTTCTCAAGTAATCTATAGCTTTTGGTGCATTTAGCTTAACTATATTATGAAAAAGGTCTAATCTGTCCTCTAATAATTTTACAGTATTTAAAAATAGTATCAACTCTTTAAAGTTATCTTTGTTGTTGTATAAACAATCTAATATAAGTTTGTTTAGCAAGTTTTGTTTATGCGTTAAAACTTTTGAATCTGTTATAGACATGTACTTATAAAAAAAATACAATACTCTAGAATTTATTAAATTTATTAAATTATTTACATTATTTATTAAGTATTTTTTATCATTAACCCCTCTAGTAACACTTCTCATGAAAGGTTTATATACTGGATTAGATAATAAACTTGTGATTTTTGCACAAAATTTATTTTCTGAGTCAAAAATATTTGTATCATTTACTGGACTAACTGTTAAGTAAATTAGATTCTTATCTAATTTTTTTATTTTTAGGTAAGCGCGAGTCCTATTTTTAAGTAAAGTATAGTTTATAGAGCTAGTCTCATTTGTAGGGACAGGTAAGATTATATTTACTTTTTTTCTTTCGAAACGATGTTTTAATTCATAACCGTATCTAAAAAAATATACGTCTGCTTGTGCTATAAAAAATAAAACGTCATTAAATAGTTCTGATAGTTGCATTTCTGGTTCAGTTATATAACCTAAACTTCCAACCCTAGGACCAGATTCTCTTACAACATTAGATCCAGTAACTACTATCTGTGTACTTGTGTAGAACATGGTTAGTCTCTTTTTTTAACAATTCTAGAATAGCTAGTGAGTCTTCTTTACTTCTAATATATAAATTAACTAGTTTTTTATATTTATCATCTATTTTTTTATCATCTATTTTTTGTCCTGTAAATATTGCTAAATTACCATTTATAGAAGAAAGTAATTGCAATGCAGGCTCTAAATTAGTAGCATAAGAGTCTCTAACAATATCTAGTCTACAAAATTGTTCGATATCGACAAGATATTTAAAATACTTTATTCTATTTTCTACTAATTCAAAATATTGGAATAAATGATTAGGAACCAACTCTTTTGAAAAGACCTCATCTCTAACCTTTTCTAGTTTTCTTTTTATATCTTTAACTAAAAAATGTTTAGTATAATTAAAATTCTCAAGAAAAGAAAATTTAGCAATAATGAAATAAACGAATTCTCTGCTATCAATATTCATTACATTATTTATCACAGATTTTGTATAAATAAAACTTACACCTCCATACATTGAAGTATCAACGTTTAACAACAGTAAGGGGGTCACGTGAAAACAAAAAGGATTCACTCTTTGTTTCCCTTCTTTACCTCTCCGCGTAATGAAAGTATTAATTCTATATATATGATCTTTTACTAAACTTACTTTATATATGTACCCTTTAGAAAAGTTATTTATACCAGAGTTATTTAAAATATCTGGTATAATAAATTGCTGTAAATTACTGATCCTATTAAATATCATAAATACTCACTGTTAAAAGATTAACCAATATGTCTACACTCTATATATAGAGGCTTATTATTTAAATCTATAAGTTCTAAATCTACTACTTTTTTCTTTTCTACATCAACGGCTGTAATAAAACTTAACTCTTGTGAAACAAATAGCTGTTTTTCACAGTTTTTACCTGAAGTTTTAAATACAAATCTATGATTTTTTATAGCCGCGCCTGCAGCTGCGATAGAATCTAGCGTTTTTGGTGAACAAGATAATAATTTTCTAACAAACTTTATAGGATCATTATATAACAAGTAAAATTGTTTTCTATCTATAAAACCTAGAGGAGTGCCTTCTAAAACAGTAGGTTGTTCGTTTCTGTAAGTTAAATAAAAAGTTGGTTTAAATGTTTTCTGCATTTTCAATTTCTTTATATATACTTATACTCCCTTCAATTAACGCCTCATCTACTAAAAGACTATCAAAAGTATAAAGAAGTTCTACTTCGTAACCATATAAAATATATAAATCTTCTATATCTTTTGGGTCAGATTCTAGAAACAATGAAGCGTCAAAATCTTCTTCAAAATCTTTGTCCATATCTACTACAGGATCTTCGTCATCATCATAAGGAAAAATCTCTGAATCTGTGGAAGTCAGAGTCATTACACTATTTTGTAGATGATTTAAATCCGTACATTTTACAATAAAACTATCTCTTTCAATTGTTGCATCGGGTACTATTAAAAATATATCAATACAGTCTTCTACATTTTCTGGTATGGCAAAGGCGGGTGCTAAAGTCCCATGAAGTAGACTTATATCTTTATAAGTTGTAGCTGGCTCTTTACTGAGATAAGCTTTTACTTCTTCTGCATCTGTAAATACTTTTAAATCGTTTTTACCTAATTCAGCTACATTTGATAGATACCCTAAAATATATACTACTTTTCCTATGTTGTTGTCTAATGCTTTCATTTTTTCCTCAAAAATTCTTGGGACTCTTGGCCCCAAGAATTTTATAAAAGTGAGTAAGTTTGCTTTATGCCGCAGCTGTAAGATAAGTCTTTCCAATGTACTTATTCTTAAATGCAATAGAAGATAGGGTTAGTAGGTCAATTACACCATTTTTATACCACCTGTATGCATCACTAATGGGTTTCATGTACTCTGGGTGATACTGTACTGCAAAAACTTTTTTATCTGGATAATAAATAGACTCTACTTCTTTACCTTCATAATCAATCTGTTCATCTTTATTACCGAAATAGTACTTTGAGTGCTTATACTTCGACCAACCAAGAATAAAGCCGTCTTCATTTGGAATACACATTTGATGGTGTGTTGAGGTAACTTCAAAATTATGCCCAGTACTGGTTTCAATTTTATGATTTACTGAATGTCCAGTTATATGGTGCATTAACCAACCACCACACATTACATTAAGAAATTGACTTCCTCTACAAATACCAGTCATAGAGATATCATTTTCAAGAGCGGTGACGAAAATACCTTCTTCTGCTAAGTCTCTGCCAATATTATAACTACAAAAATTTTTCGGAGAAGAATGATTATAAAAAGAAGGACAAACATCTTCTCCTCCAGTAAACATTACTAATTTAAAATCTCCAGGGTTGTTATTAAATTCTTTTACATTTGTGACTACTTCACCAAAATTAGAAGCAAGTGAAACATAAGAAGCATTTCCAGAAACTACAAGTACTTTATCACCCATTATAAATTATTCTCCACTCAAATCGGGTAGCTTTGTACCCATGTTTTGTTTTTCTGCAGTTTCTACTGCAACATCAATCACCGCTCGTTCTGGAATGATTCTCTTTACAGAAGAGCCCTCAAATTCAATAACGTAGAAACCTGTAGCGCCACGATATACTTTTGTGTACACACTACTAGTTTCAAAAAATTTAATATTGGAAATTTTTGGACTATCTACTACTTCACCTTCTTGAGAAATAATAGGTTTTTGTCCTAAAATAAAAGTATCAGGCACTTTTAAAGAAACTACATTTACGCTAATAGAAAGAATCTTCATGTTATAACTTCCATTCTCCATCTGAAATTAATTTAAACTTGGATACATCTTGGGCATATATGTATACTAAACACTCTTCTTCACCATCTTCTGTATTAACAATAATTTTTTGTTTATCATACAGATTATTTATGCATCCTTTAAAATTGAAACCTTCAATTCTATCTAAAGCTTCTTCTACAGTTTTTGCATTTGAATATACATGAACTTCGCCTTTTATTTCAGTATTCCCTGTAAGCACTAAACCTGGATAACTATTGAAGACGTTAAACATAGTACCTTTTGTTTTTCCTAGTTTATTACTTAATCTAAACTTATCGAAACGCTTGGCAAAATAACCACCTTGTTTTAACGTGCCGTATACAAAAACTTTAACTGTGTTCGTCGGCATACTTTACCCTTCTTATGTATACGCTTTTAATTTCAAAAGCTCTATTTTTATGTAATGCTATTGGAAGTACATACTTTGGTATAACACCGTTAGTATCTTCGTTTTTTACTTCCGGATGTTTATTCTTATACTCACGTAGCTCTGGTAAAGTCATTACAGAACTGTAAGTAACCCCATTCGGTGTTTCTACACGGATGAACCAAGAAGCCATAGTCAATGTACTATCAATATCAATTTCCTGTACCATTTGCATTACCTACAGCTACCTTTTTACCCAAAAAGAATGTTTGTAGAAGTGCCACATCCATAAGTTCTTCAGGATGCCATTGTACACCACGTAGTTCAACACCGCCTAGAAGAACATCTACTGCTTCAATGATGATAGATTCTTTAACACCAATCTTTGGTGTAGAAAAGTTTGTAATAGCTAAAGCCCGTAGTTTATTATCTGCATCTACATTAATATTAATATGCTGTGCGTCTAGACAAACTAGTGCTTGATGATGAATTGAATTTACATAAATAGCTTGATTATCTGCATTGACACCGTAAAGTAGTTTAACGTTTGCTTTAACACTATGAGTAGGCACATTCCTTGCCACACCACGACTGTTTACAAGATTATGATCATTTACATGTTGATAAAAACTGTGGTGTAGAGAATGTTTTTCGAAAATACGAAGAAATTCTCTTACAATTAGCTGAAACCCTCTACAGATGCCGAAAATTTTCTTATGCTGCCCAATAAAAAGGCCCATAAGGGTGCGTTCAAAGTTATCCTTTTCTGGAGAACAACCAGAACTTGCGATATTGTCTTCATCATAAAAAGTAGGTTCTAAGTCAACACCTCCTGGAAGTAACAAACCATCACACATATTTACGATTTCATCAAAATTATTGTATTTTGTGACAATAATGGGATTCAATCCAGCTGCAGACATGTACTCAAGATAAGCCGTATTGATTGAAGTACTGTCTTTGGCACCAAACATCGAGATTGCAATATTCATTTTATTCCTTTAGTTTGTGGCTGTAATTTGCCATTCTTTTTTGAAATCATACTTATTAATAGAAGCCTTACATTCCTTCAAAAAGTACTTAGAGTCTTCAGACATATAGTTGATAAGTACAGCATCAATTACTTTTTCTGCTGCTTCATAATCTCCTGTATTGATGATTTTTTGTATGGTATCTGCACCACCAAGTTTGTTGATGATCTCCTCATGATACTCTTCACGTACGGCCTTTAAGGCATCTGTTGTAAGAGAATCAATCAACATAACAAGATTTGGACTTTTAAGCCAAAAAGAAGAAAGTGTTCTATATTCTACTCCGTATTCTGTAGGACGATGTTCACCTGCTTTACCGTATAACTTCCTTCTACTAATACTACGTTCATCAGTATCAAGTACTACGCTGATAATTCCATGAAAAGCGTCACACATGCGTACCGTATATACTTTCCCATAAGGATCGTGGAGAAAGTCGTTGCCGTCTTCGCCTGTAGAACCAATATGGATATGAGCACCTGTACTACGAAGATTAGATCTTTCTGCATTTGGTTGTTCATTTTCACATAAGCGCCAAGCATCGAAACTTGGAGAACAACCGAAAGCTTGAGCTTGTGGAGTATTTAGCTGGTCCTCATCAAACTCTGCCGAAGCTGCCATATCGATTGTTAAATCCTTAGGAAGCATAGAGTGTAACTCATTGAATGTGTCACGAAGCTTATTGATAAAATCTTCTGCTGTTACACCAACGGGGCTAGCAAACTCGACAGCCACATTGTCTGTTTGAAGCCCTGCTCCAGTCTTCATAAGGAAAGGTTCTTCTTTTGAACCTGGGAAGTAGGTTTCAGCATTGATGTATTTTTCGCCTTTCTTTACGAAAAATTCAGGATCAGTTCCGATAGTATGTCGGGGATTCATTAGTTGTTCTCCAGATATTGTTTAATCTTTTTTTGAAGGTTTTTGTTAACGTACTTATCTTTTAATAAAGCATTTATACCAATACAAGTAGTATAAGCGGCACTTCCTACATTTCTCCCATAAGTAGCATACTCATTCTTAGTAACAAAAGCTTTTTCTTGTGGAAATACAAAAAGAGTTTTTGCACCAGCTAGTATTTTTATGATGTCGCTATGTTTATCAAAAAGGATATTTTCATGACCTATTGAATGTTTATCAATATTATGTTTTTTTACAGTATTCCATATGTCAATAATTACTTTATCATCAATATTTTTTGGTAAATTTTCTATATTTCCGTTAGCATACTCTATTTGAACATATGTTTTTGCTGCTCTAATAATTAAAGGGTACAAAGAAAGAAGAATAGGGCTTAATAACCAGTCTTTACTACCTGTAAATAACCAAGCAAAATTCGAGCATTTCCCTTCTTCTTGACATAATGCTGTTGATATTAAAGATGGTTTAATTCCTACTAATTTTTCGTAGTAGTTGATTACTTTTTTAGCAAAAAACAACTCACGCTTATGGTGGTGTAGTCTAGCTTCATCTAAACCCATACCTTGCACAAAAACTAATAGCCTTAACTTATTAGTATCAACTTTATGCATATTGATTTTGTTAGGAATGTATTTCTCAGAGTCCTCGTTATAAAGGCCTCTAAATTTATCTATAAGCTGTTCTCTACAACTAACGGGTGAATGACAAATAACTCTTTTATTTCCTACTGTTGTTATAAATGCAAATTCTAATTTATTTGGGTTATAAGAGTCAGTATAAAAATTACCACTTTTACTATTACCGTAAATAGTTATAATGTCCTTATCTGCTACTGAAACTGTAGCCCCATTTACTAATTTTTTAAATAATTCAATTCTAGTTTTATCTGCATATAAAGTACTTTTCTCATCTAACAAAGTAACGATACCAGTATAATTATGGAAATTATGTAAAGATATACTTTTATTAAGTAAAATAGGGTCATAATCATTTTTATCTAATTTTAGTACTTTTTTGTAATTAGCTAAAAAAACATCCAAGTTCTTATATATCCTATTTAAGTAGCTCAAGTCCCCAGAAATTGGTAAACCTTCTTTTTTTTGTTCAGTAATAAAATCTTCATAAACTTTTTTTAAATTTTGTATATTTTCATTATTTACTTCAAAGTCTAATTCAGCAAGTCTGAACAACAAAGTATATAAAGAAGTTAATACCTGTGAACGTAGCCATATTTTTGGCCCTGTAATAATAGCAGTATTTTTATCTACAAGAATATAGCTAGAATAATTTTCTTTAATTACAGACTCGTAGTAGTTAATGATTTTAATAGCTTTTATCACTGCTAGTTCTACATCTTTTTTAGGATCTTTATATAGTAAAGAAATGTTTTCCATATCAATAACTGGATCTATTTCACTATTATACTTAAATCCATAAATTGATATAGGGCTTTTTTGTAAGATACCTCTTATGACGTCATTTAGAAAGTCTCTACATTTTACATATTGCGTACACTGAACGTATTTGTCGTCATCAACCTTTTTTACGAAAGCAAAAATAGAAGTTGACTTCTGATAAATTTCTACTAAACTATTTTTATTAGGGTATTCTATAATTTCCATTTTATTATTTTATACAAGTATTGCATTGTGCAAAAGAGTTAAACAAACCACATTTATTTTTTAGCGAATTTTCACCAACAAAAATAAAATCCTCCATCTTTCCAAAAACCGAGTCTTTATGTTGATATGTAACCTTTTTTTTAATAAACCAACCACACTTTTCCAATGTGGCAATATCAGAAGTTAAGTCACATTTTCTAGGTGACATTAATTTAAGACTCTTAAAATAAGGCACGTATGTTACATTTAATACAATCATACTATAATTCCAATTTAGCAAGAACTTCTGTTACATTTGTTGCGTTTATTTTTTCTAATTTTGCTTTATGTTCAAATAATTGATTTATTATAACTGAATTTGTACTAAAGATTCTTAATTTTTTTTGTGAATACAAAAGTGCAAATTCTTTTAATTTTTTAATTGACTCATAGCATAATACTTCAAATAAACCCACATGATGTAGAAGTTGGCAGTATTGAGTAGGTTTAAATTCTTGTATTACTAAAAAATTATCATATTTTATGAGACGACCTTCAAGTATATTCTCTTCAAATAAAGTACTTTGTTTTACTTTTATGGTGAAATAAGACACTTTACTTATATTAGAAGCAGTCTCATCTATGTTTAGAATTATATCTACTTGATTTAAAAAGTAGTTTCTTTCTTCTGGTGTAAGTGAAAAATACATTAGCTTTTATGATATTCTAATCTTTTTAAGTGCTTCTTAGATAGTTCTTCTAAGTTAGTCAAAGGTACTCCACAAGATCTGCAAAGGAGGGCACTCATATTAAGCGTAACTAAAGCTTTATACTCATAGGTTGTAGTCAAATTTTTACAAGAACTACAACATACTAACACTTTATTTGTACTAGCAGGTTCTTTGTCAATCAAAACCGTTCTACTTTCCATCTAACTACTCCTTATATAAACAACAACAGTAGTACGTAACAAAAGACCTTTTACACCTTTCATATGCATCTTTAAACTCTGCTTCGATATATAAAGATCCAGTTATAACACTGTTTGATTTTAATTGCTCGTTTACACTTTCTCTAAAGTTGGTCAACTTTTTTGAAAATACTACACTATCAAATTTACCATAAATTCCAATAGAGTATACATGTTCAATGTCTTTAAGTACTTGGCCGGTTGTTACGTTAATGCCTGTAGGTAAAGACTTTATATAATTAGAACCAGCGATTAAGTGGTAGCCTTGTTTTAGGTACTGGTCCAACATGTTCAGATAGGCGGTTTGATTCGTTTCAATTAATAATATTTGTGCCATTTATTATTCCTCTAACTCGTCGAACAGGTCCTCATCTAGGTCATCATCTTCTAAGCCGCCGTAAAGAACTTTAGTAGAAATAATGTCTTTTGCTCTTCTTAGAGCTTCCCGTTCTTTAGATCTCTTACTGCCGGTACTTACAGGACTTTTAATCCTCTTTTCTTGTTTCCTTTCACCTTCTGAAAAACGTTTATTATTATCGTAGCGATTGCTATCGTTTTTTCCCATTATTTTATTTACACTCTCTAAGGTAATCGTTACTAAGCAAAACACCTATCAATCTAGGACAGTGTTTTTGTATACTATCTAAAATACTTGAAGACATTGGAATTTCTTTATTTTCTATCTTTATATTTTTTGTTATAGCCTCCAAGTCCTCAGATAAAGTTATTAACTCTATAATATTAAGATTTATAGCTTCACTTGTCCTAAACTTTCTCCCCTTCCAAGATATTTCTATATCTTTTTTATTTTGAAAAACTTCTACGAATTTAAAATGAAAAGAGTAACTAGACCCATTTGGATGAACAACATAAACAGATTCTTTATTTTTAGCAGCAACTAATTGCGGTGTTCCTACTAAATAATCCATAGCATCTGTCCATCCTCCAGGCATATCTTCTGGCTTTTCATAGCAAATTATAAATGACTTATCTGGTTCTAACTTTAAGAAGTCTCCATATTTCATATTATTTTTATATGTATTCTTTTAATTTTTTAATTTCTGGCCTTTTTGCTAGTTCATCATTACTGAGTTTTAACATCTTTGGTATAAAGCTGCTTTTAAGCTTGTTTGCGGGAATTTTAAATTTATCAGATTTAAGACTATCTATTGTATTATTTACTGTAAAAAATCCTTTTGTATTATTAAAAATAGAACCCTCTTTATCTAAAGCGCCTTTATTGTCTATAATCTTATAAATACCTGCAGCAATACCTAAGTCAATATTTTCTATATTAAAAATATTTTTAGGCTTCATATAATACGTGTTCACGTGTATAAAATGATGATTTATGTTATATACGTTAGTGTATGTAAAAAATACTAATGCCACTACAAAATTTATCTTATATGTACAACACATGCGTAAAACATTGAGTACATATGTAGGCTCTGCTGCTAGAAATCGAACCATACAAAGATAAATATATAACATATTCAAAGAATGAGCACTAGTATCAAAAACCACTGCTTCATTTTCTACGGCATCTTTAATGTTAAAATATTCTGGTAAAAGACTATGTTTTTTACAAAGTGTGTACCATTTTTTTATATGATCTTTTGTAATATCAAACTTGTCACTGGTGTAGAAATTAGGATAATAAATAATTCTATTACATCCTTTTAAAATAGGAGAATTTCCTCTTAGCCCTAACTCAATAGGCAGATTAGCAAAACAAGCTAAATTTGTATTTGTTATAAAACCTTTTTCTTTTTGTACGTTTAAGGCAAGTTTATTTATACGTGTCCCAATAGCTTCACTTGGAAAATTTATTCTATTTTTTTTATAGGTATTATCATCTTTATAAAGAAAGTATCTTACTGAACTATTACCATTAAATACGTTTTTTATAAATTTAGTATCGTTGATCATAGGCTGGAATTTTATTATCCTCAAATAATTTATATATTTTATTTGCATACAGCTTACTAGCTAAAGTATGTGTGCATGCTGCTACAATACCAAAACCGCTGTGATAGCTTATATACATATTGTCAGGCTTCTTTATCTCTGTCACTTCTGGTGGATAAATATCATTTAAAGTTAAATCTTTTATAATATTAGAATGATTTGCCATAAATAACTTAAACAAATCATGTTTAACTACAAAAGATAATACGTCATAATCTTGTTCTTTACTAGCATTTAATATGCCTAAAATATTAGCTTTAGTAATATTTTCTTTTGTAGTATATAGGGTCCTTATAAAAGCAATAAAACTATGAAGTAGTATAGGGGACTCTACATATATCTTATCAAAAGTTAGTAGAAAGGCTCTAATATCTTTTTGCTTTTTCAATAAAGTTACTTCTGAGATTAATGTTTGTTTAACCCCGCACTCTTTTTCAATTGCACTCAAATACTTTTTAACGCTATACAACCTCTTTTTAGCAGCTTCATCTGGAATTTTTAAGAATACTACTAATTGCAATTTACTGAAATCTTCTGCAAAAGCGTCTTTTCCAATATATAGCGGCTCTCCTACCTTTTTATTATGGATAAATGAAGCTATGGTTTCGTGTGTGTAGTCTTTACATCTTACTGGTTTGTGTAAAGCTTCAAATGTATCATCACTTACTTTCTTAACAAAACAATAAGAAGTAGTGTTAGGCCCATAAATAGGCTCTTCTGAAAACTGTAGTTTGAATTTATTCATTTCCTCTTTATATTAGTTTTATATTTAATGGTAATAGTTAGTAACCCCACCAAAACAAAATACCACTACTCCCCAACCACCAAAGTCTAGTTTAAATCAATATAAACTTTTTAAAAAAAATTAATT
>Ga0265294_10005009_pt1 | contig 16252 bp, 25 predicted proteins | sample MunlanPumphouse3_FD_192504 | JGI IMG/M metagenome (GOLD analysis project Ga0265294, IMG submission 192504) | Groundwater microbial communities from a municipal landfill in Southern Ontario, Canada - Pumphouse #3 | ecosystem: Environmental > Aquatic > Deep subsurface > Groundwater | place...
TATCTTGATTATATGAATAAAGTTTCTCAATTTGTAATTTTAAGAAATAATAGAATTGCAAAAGAAGAAAAATCTTAAGAAAATGAAATGTACGCATAACAAAAATCTGTCACTTTTGTCACTTTTTGATATAATGCGCTCAAAGAGCATAGAAATTATAAAATTGAAATAACTGAGAAAGCCTTATAGGGATTAGTTTTCAAATATTTCTAACCTAAAGAGCTCAGCCACTTTGAGCGCTATAGGAGACGCGTCGAGATATATGTTTATAAAATAACCAAAATAATCGTGAGGGCAACATTCGTTGAATATTTTTTGATATAGATTGTTAAAAATATTATAATAAGATGTTAGTATTTGTTTAGTAATTCAGAGGAGGTGTTACATTGTTTATGGGTTATTAATTTAGAAAGCGGAAAAGATTATGTCAAAAACAAAAACAGGATGGTATATTGATGAAATTAAGTAAAGTTTCTTTAATCGGAATTTTATGCTTAATAGCTTTAAGCGTAATAGTTCCTATTAGCGCTAGTACGCCATTGACGATCACGGCATTCAACTTGTATGGCCTTAATAGTATGCCCGGCTATGCGTATCATGACGAGGGATACTTATATTGGTCATATTTTGGAGAGAATCTTGTGGCCAGCTATAGTCGAGGCTGTGGGGGAGATACACAATTTGCTGACAATTACGGGTATTATTGGGGCGAATGCGTTAGCGCGGTAAAAGCGCTGAGCGGAAGCAACGTAGTTACAGCCAACTGGATTAAAGGCAGTCAAGTCACGAGTGGTGGAGTTGCTCCGGGCACAGCCATAGCTACTTTCTCGGGCGAATCTTATTACGGACATACAGCAATCTTCAAAGGATACATCTATAGTGGATACACTATAATAGGAATCGAGGTGTGGGATCAAAATTGGCGTTACGATGGCCTATTCATGAAGCACATCATAAATTGCTATGGTTCGGGAGTAAGCAACGCTAATAATTATTACGTTGTTGAAGTTTAATAAACAATTCATCTCCTTTTTAAATATGTTATAATATAAACGTATTAATATAAATATTTTTAAAATATGAAAAAAAATAAAAATATTCTTATTGTTTTGTTCTTCATATTGTTACTAATAGTCAGTGTATTTTTTTATAACAAAGTCCAAAACAAAAATCTTAATTTAGAAGAATCTAACGAAAATATCGAGTGGAACCTGTATCACAATAATGATTTAGGCTTTTCAATAAAGCTTCCTTCTGAAGTAGCTACTCCCTGCAGATGTCCTGATAATAGGATGGTAAATGCTCCTGTAAAAGTTTTTGAAGATAATGAAAATGGGGCGGGATATATTTCTCCTGAATACTATTACGATGCACGCTGGAGTTCTGAAGAGCAGAAATTTACTGAAGAGTGCACAAAAATAATATATTCTTTAGATATGCTTGAAGTTGAAAAAGATCAAAAGCCTTTTTTGGGATGGAGAATTAATATTAATAATATTGAAAATAAAGAAGATATTTTAGAGGCAATCAAGGGTAATTTTGGATTAACTTGCGAAATTAAGGATGAGGTAAAAGATGAGCAAGGAAATTATGAGATAAGTCTTTATGGCAGTGATTGGGATTCCAATAATGGCTTAGAGAGTAGCTGTATGATAAATTATTCATATAAGATTATTTATTGTCCTGATAAAGGGAAAATGATGTCCGTTATATTAGGGCAGGAGTGTACTTTTGGAACAGATCCTAGCACTAAACCATATTATTGTTACGATGAAGGTATGATCAATAGTTTTAAATTTCAGTAGTATACACGAAGAGCGTAGAATAAGGAAAAATAAAAATGATTGAGAAAGCTTTGCAGGTATTAGAGATTTAATATTTCTAACTTGAAGAGCTCAGCAACTTTGAGCGTTTTACGAGACGCGTTAAAATTGCAAAAACTATGATTAGGATAATAAACAATTTATTAACAGTTAATTGTGATGGGAACATTCTTTGATTTGGGTGTTTTGTTTAAAGAATATAAAATTTAATATACTTTATTTTTGATTTAAAGAATTTATTTTCAATTGAAGAAAATTTAAAAATATAGTATCTTAAATATAATATATTATAATTTAATAAAAATAAAAAATGAATAAATATTTATCTGCAAAATCAAAAATTCATTTTATCGTAAGAGGTTTACTTATACAGGAAGATAATATAATTATTTGTCGAGTAAAAGGAAAGGATTGGTATTTTTTACCTGGAGGACATGTTGAAAATGGAGAATCTTCCGAGGAGGCGCTTTTGCGAGAACTTAAGGAAGAGACAGGTAATGATTATTACAAAATTTCATCGTTTATTGGTGTCTGCGAAAATCTTTTTTCCATAAATGAAGACGTTTCACAGCAAGAAGTTAATATTATTTTTAAAGTCGAGGTTTCTAAAAAAAACACAATAATATCTAATGAAAAAGATCTCGAATTTATTACTATAAAAAAAAGAGACTTTTTAAAATATAAAATTTTACCAATAGGTGTCAATAAAGAAATACAAGAGTATGCAAAGACAAACATTCCATTTTTTAAAAAAATATAATTATGTTTATTTGTTTTGAGGGTATTGCTGGTGCGGGTAAAACAACTCAAGTTAAAATTTTAGAAAAATATTTAGAATCGAAAGAAATAAAAATATTTAGCAGCGCTATTTATGAAAATAGGCGACGTAAACTAATATCAAATTTCATTAATGAGATTGGTATCAAACACAACAAAGAAGCCGTTATGTTTTTATTTCAAGCGCTTCATGCGGCGCAATATGAAGAAGTATTAGTGGCATTAAAAGAGAAGAAGATTGTTATTGCAGATAGATGGAGGTATTCGTTTTGGACATACCATTTATATCAACAAACTTTTGGAGGGGATAAAACTTTAATGGAAAAAATAGACAACTTAGCATTTAAAGCATTAAATCCAGATATTTGTTTTTTATTAGATTTACCGCCTAAGGTAGCCTATACTCGATATCTAAAAAGAGAAAAAGTATTTAATAATTCAGGATTAGAGCTTGTAGGTTTTAACTATTTTGAATCCGTTATAAAAAAATATAAAGATATAGCCAAATTTAACCATTGGAACATTGTAGATGCATCTGGGGATGAAGAATATGTATTTAATCAAATAAAAATGGTTGTCGATAAGAAATTATGCTAATTTTATTTTTATATATATTAGGTGTATTTTTTTTAATACATGGGGTTTATCAAATATATAAATATTTTATAATGGTTTTGCAAATAAAAAATGATTTAAAGTTTGGAAAAAAAACAAAAAGAAAACATAGGTTTTTTATTTTTATACCAGTTTTACATGAAGAAAAAAATATAGAAGATCTTTTAACCAATTTTTTTCCTCAAAAATATCCAAAAGAATTGTATAAAATTTATATAATTACTACTCAGAAGGAATATCTTGACAATAGGAGGCCGAATACGATTGATATATTAAAAAAAATCAAACTGAAAAATAAAAATTGGGGTGATAATTTAATACATTTACATTACCCAAAGACATCTGGCTTTAAGGCAGAGCAGCTTAGGTTTGCCTTTAACTCTGTTCGTGGGGGGTCAAAAACAGATATATCCAATGCTTTTTTCTTGTTGCTGGATGCAGATTCTTTAATGGATAGGTATGTAATTTTTAGATTTAATGAGCAAATAGAAGATGATTTTGATTTTTATCAACAACCACTACTTTGGTTTAAAAACATATGCGAGATAAGTCCTTTAATGAAAAGTTTTTCCTTCCTCCAATCCTTTTTCTCTATTTCTTACGAAGTACCGATGTTCGTTGATAAATTTTTTCCATTAAGATTGAAATATCTTATTGGAAATGGACTTTTAGTAAAAGGTTCTTTTTTATTAAAAATAAAAAATTTCCCCTCAATCATTGAGGATGTTAGGTTGGGAAGAACGGCTTCTTTTTTGGGCTCAAAGATAAAAATTGTACCAAATTTTACTATCACAGAAACTGCTAAAAATTTGTCTATTCAAATCAAACAATCTAGTGTTTGGTTTTTCGGATGCGGACTTTTTGTCGATGATTATTTTCATTCATTAAAAATTAATGGCAAAAGAAATGTTAAGGATTTTATTTTAATTTTATATGGTTTTTTTAAGGCTTTTAGGTGGTTAAACAAAGGGATTTTTTTAGGAATAGGGTTAATTTTATCAATAATATTTTTAAATATTAATTTGATTGTATTGTATTGCATTGTTTTAATTTGTAATTCTATAATCCCTGTAGTCGTTGTTCTGTTTACTTTTTTAAATAAATGGAAAACAAAAATTACTAGTAAGAAGAAAATAATAACTATTGTATTCCAAAGTCTTGTTTTTTCACCCTTGATGTATGTGTTGAGTTCCATTGGTGCCTACCTTGGTTTATTTAGATTAATAAAATATTGCTTATGCAAAAAAGTAACACTTCCAAAGACAGAGAGATAGAAAAAATTCTTAAAGAAAACGGATTATTTCCAAATACTTCTGCTCCTTGGCAACAAGAAATTATTGATAATTTTTTATCTAATATTGAAATTAATAAAAACGATGAATGTCTTGATATTGCTTGTGGTATAGGAAATAATATACAAACCATTATGCATTATTTTAATAAAATTCAAGGAATTGATAAGTCAGAAAAAGCAATTGAATATGCGAGAAATCGTTATAAAAATGTTAGTTTTGTTAATATAGATTTTGATGTTAAAGACTTGTTCTTATTAAACAATAAAAAAAAATGTTTTAAATGTGTAATATGTACAGAGGCCATGGAACACATTGTTGATTATCAAAAAGCTATTTATAAAATTTATTCTAAAACAAAAAAGGGAGGATATGTTATTATAAGCTTTCAGAACCATTTTAATTTAGCGACTTTTTATAAAATTATTTATGAAAAATTGTTTAATAAAAATTGGGACGTTTGGGGCACCCATTCCCATAAAAATGGCTATGAAAATTATTTAAATTGTTTTCAAGTTAAAAAAGCTGTGGAAGAAAATGGATTTAAAGTGTTAGATGAAATTGGTGCAGATTATCTTAATGCGTGGTTTTTTTGGATTCCCTTTTTGTATAAAAATTATAAAATTCTTAACAAATATCCATTTTTTATTTTTGGAAAAATTCCTATTATTAAATATTTTGGAATGGATTATTTTATGTTTTTAAAAAAAGTTTAAAATGTACTTTTTGAGATTTAAATGTTATTATTAAATTGGAACTTAAAATGGAGGATTGGTAAATGCCTAGTCTAAGGATTGTTTGTAGATCTGTGGTGTACGATATTAGAGATAACACTATTCTTTTGGTAAGAAATCATGGACAAGATTGGTGGTATATGCCTGGAGGGGAATGGAATTATGCGGAAGAAGATATTTGCGAGTGTGTAAAAAGAGAAGTCTTTGAAGAAACGGGAATACATGTCAATATTGTTAAATTTGGTTACGTCCAAAATATTTTTATAAAAGAAAAAAATAGTATTTGGCTTGAATTGTTTTGGCTTGCAGTTCCTGTTGATAAAAAACAAATACTAATAACTCATATCGATGAGTTTGGATTAGTTGCTGAGGCAAAATGGTTCAATAAGACTGAGATATTACAAATTAAGATATATCCAGAGATTATCAAACAAATTTTTTGGAAAGACGTTGAGAGTATTTTAAATGAAACGGATCGTTATATAGGTTTTTTCTCCATATAAAAACCCCGTTAAATATATTTTTTCGGGGAATTTTTTATTGTTTCTTTTATGGTTTTAAAGACAATGTTTTTTGTTGTTTCAAAATCTTGATTTGCATCAACAATTTCCCAACATTGATTAATGGCAAGTTTTTTATAAGACTTTTGAATAATTTTATACATTTTTTTTTCCTTTTTGATGTCTGACAGTGTTTCTCCACGCCACAACCTTCTGTCTATTGCTTTTTCAAGTTTTACATCAAGATATATACCCAAATCAGGTCTTAAGTCATTAAATGCAAGTCTGGATATGTCTTTTAGTAGCTGGTTAGATTCTTTACTTAAAAAACCAAAATTTTGATGATAAACAAAAAAAGAAAAATCCCAACGATCGGCAATAACAATATTTCCATCGTTTAATGCTTTTTTTACGCGCTCAACTTTACATGCATGTAACATTTGGAAAAAAAACATATATGCCGATGAATCATTTTTTAAATGATATTGTTGAATTATCAAATTAAATAGATTTTCTTGTTTTTCTTCTCTTGTATTTATTACAACTGTAGGAATATTTGATTCTTTCAATTTTTCTGAAACGTATTTAATAAGTGTAGATTTTCCAGCACCATCAATACCCTCTATGGCAATAAGTTTTCCATTCATCTCAATCACCACAATGTCAACGAGCCTAAAAATATGCTATCATAATATACAAATCATTGCAAATTAAAGTCTTGTACTGTCAAAACAATTTAGAAATGTCATACTTGTTAAACTTCAACCTTGTTTTTATACTGCCCCCAAGGGTGATTCTTGAGTGACTTCCAGTCTGACTTTCTAGCTGCTAAAGCTGGCATCTTTGATTCTATCTCTTTTATTGGTCTTGAAGAAAGAGTAAAGAAGTTTAAGTACTTTCCTTTCTGCCTTATCTTCCTTTCTCCATTTATTCTTGTTTCTACTATTACTATTACTCTGCTTTTCCTTAAAACAGTAACTGGCTGTTCTTCTTTGACTTGGTAATAATTGTTCTTATATCTAACAACAAAATCATTGCCGACTAGTCTCTCTTTCTTTATTGAAAACACTTCATCTAAGTCTAAATTGTTCTTCTTATGTAAATCTGCTTTATTTTTAGGAATAACAGCGTATGTATTATTAAACCACGGAATGAACTTATCTTTAAGGAATGTATTGGCTTCAATTACATTCTTAATATTATTATACCTTAATTCAATGATTGGCCTACTCTGCAATGTTCTTCTATAATCTTTCTATCCTTGCCCCTACCTTGAGGACTATTAGCTTTGATTAGAGTAATATTTAATTCTCTTGTTGCTTTTTCAAACTGAGTAAGCATGTTTTTGTTATCTTTTGCATTTTTGTGATTGACTTTGTATGTGCTAAATCTGTCTAGGTAAATCGATAATGGCTTTTGATTGATTTCAATGCATTTCTTCCAGAACTTGAATACTGAAATAATTCCTTCATTCTTTTCAAATTGAGCATAAGTTATCTTTCCTATTGCATCATCAATTGATGCTAAAAGGCGCTGTTCTTCATCTACTCCGCAAATCCACTTCTCATAGCTTCCATCAAGCTGGCTGCATTTCTCCATAATTGTCTTTTCTTTCTCTTCCGCATCTATAGTCTCCTCTTTGCTTTTTTTCTTTAACTTTCCATAATCCTTCTTCTATCATCCACTTCCTTACAGTCTCTTTAGATAGCTTTATCTTATTGATCAGTAAAAAGATGTTCAGAGGCTATTAATGGAGCAAAGTAGTAATATTTATTTTTGAGAAGATGCTTTACTTTGTTCTTAAAAGCTTCTTTAAACTTCCTATTGCTTGTCTTTCCTCTATTTTTATGCAGAATACCCTCTATACCTAATTTAATTACTCTCGCTTTCAATCTTTTGACCTGCCTTGTACTTAATTAATTGCTTTGAGGCTTCGGTTCTGTTGATCAAATTATTGATAATATCTAGTCTTTCTAACTCCTGTTTTGTCATAGTTATTACTTCTTTTTGAGGCATAGTTCTGTAATTATTTTAATAATTACTTTATGCCTTAAAAAGCATTACTATGACATTTCTATTTTGCTCATAGTATGACATTATTATGCGTGTTGCATCAAATAGTTATGACACCGAAACAGCCTTGGTTGAATCATTTAAAATGACACCGAAGCTGTTTTAATTTTTGACCTTGTTTTATTCTTTTTTGGCATCTTTTTCTCTCTGTAAGCATTGTATAAATTATGAATCTTTTTATCAATAGTTCTTTTAAGTTCAGCAGGGTTTAATTCTTCGTATTGTTTTCTTAACTTTGTCTTAACTTCATCACTAATTTCATTAGATTCCAAAACTCTTTCATATGGAGTTTTAGGATCATCATACTTTTTGTACATTTTTCCATTAATTCTTTCCTTGGAGATTAATTTCATGCAAGGACAAAAGAAGTTCTTGTACAATCTTAATTCATTCCTGTATAAGTCATTAATAATATCCAACTCTTTTTAAGTATCGTATCTAAGTATTCCGATCATTCTTCTAACATGGGTTATGTTTTTTTGCTCCACCCAGCAATTATCATTCTTCTTATACGGACGAGATCTTGTAAACTCTAATTCTTCATCTGAACTGTATCTATAGAGAATATCATTAATGAAACTAGTTCCGTTGTCAGGGTGCATTTCTTTCCAATTGAAGGGCATTCTTTCTCTTGCAAGCTTAACTCCTCTCAAGGTTCTTTCTTGACCCATTCCAATCATTCCTTCTGCTTCAAACCATCCACTGCAAATATCAGTACAAGACAGCGTACAAACATAGTCTCCACCCTTATTGCTTCCACAATGTTCAACATGATCCATTTGAATAATACCAAGAGTATTTCTATTAAGTTCATCGCTTGTCTTAGTTAGTATCTTGTCAAAGAGAAGGGGATTGCTTTTTTTCTTTTTCCTCCTATTAATCTTTTCTACTTCCCTTGAATGTTCAAGCAACCTGTCTATAGAGGGAGTACTAATCTTTAAAAGTTTTAAAACAACTTCGTCTCTACAAGATATTTCTCCTAACAATCTCAATTTGTTTAACATTTCCAAAGTTAAATTAGGTTTTAATCTTTTAGAACAAGAGTAATCAAATATTTTCCATAATTTCTCTAATGTTGCCCCTACTTCATTATCATAATATTTAGACTTTTTCCTTTTATCTTCCTTTCTTTTGTCTATATTACTGATACACTTTAATTTTTTAATCAATGTTTTTCTATCAAGATTTGTTATCTTTTTCTGCTTCAGTTAGAATAACACCTTTTTCTTTTTTGGAAGCTTTGATGTAATTTCTTCTTACCTCCTTTAAGTACTGATTTCTTGACTCCATATTCATCATAGTAATACATATTTTAATGGCTAATTATTATTAATTAAAATACATACTACATTAATTGTCTTTTGGTGTCATTTTCGGTGATTCAATGCGTTATGTTGCTTCGACAATTAAAGTCTTGTACAATACAATATGAGCCTCAAATGAAAATCGTTTCCTAATACAAGAGAAGTTCTCAAATTAATGAAACTCCTCTTGTAAAAACATGTAAATCGGAACATCATTGTTGTATGTTAATATAAATGAATGATAAACACATAATTAATAAGATAAGATCGCTTATGCAAAAAGTGATAAATGAGTTCGCTGAAGAAATGCAAAAAGCAAAAGAAGAATTATAACACATACTTCAAGAATTGCTCTCATTTACAACTTTCATTTCGGGCTCATTTCTTGACCAGAAAATACTATTAAGATAATAAATATCAATTATATGGCAATTTTTTTAACGAGACATTCGCAAGATTATGATAATAAACATAAGATACTGAATGGACATAGAGATACGAAGTTAACAAATCTAGGGAGATGGCAGGCTCGTCAAAAAGCCTATGCTTTAAGAAAGGAAAACATTCAGATTATTTATAGCTCCCCATTAAAACGTGCGCACGAAACAGCTTTAATTATTAGTGATATATTAAAAATAAAAAATATCATTCTAGAGAAGGATTTAATTGAACGTGACTTTGGGATTTTAACAGGGAAACCAATTTGTGATATTGTTAAATATGCAAACAAAATAATTAAAACGAGAGATGTAGATTACTTTATCGAGGCTGAAGGTGTGGAAAGCTTTTTATTGCTTTATAAGAGGGCGAGGTTTGTTTTAAAAAAAATAATATCAAATTGTTCTAATAAAAATGTCCTTATAGTAACCCATGGAGATATAGGTAAAATGATATTGGCAGTATTTTATGGTTTGGGATGGAAAAAAGGATTGACATCTTTTAATTTTAAAAATACAGATATTTTTAAATTGTTAGATTAAATAATGCAAAAAATTAGTGAATAAATATTGGAACTTGTGTCGATAATTATTTTATATGTTATAATAACGCAAGGCAAAGAGATAGAAATTACAAAATTAAATTATCATGAATCATGTTGCTATTTTAAAAAAGGATTGTAAACTTTTACCTAAAATTTTACCCCGAGAGGATAAGTTTGCTTTAAAGGATATTAATAGAAGTTTTGAGAGGGAGGGCTTAGAAGTCTACAAGGACGGAGGCAAGAAAATACATTTGAGGAATATTCAAAATCAAACAACTTCTACCAGAATGGTTTTAAATAAAAGAATTCTTACAAAAGAAGAAGTAGAAGAGAAGAAGAAGCTTGAAAAATACCTATTTAATACGAGTGAGGATGATATAATAGAAAAAGTTTTAATTCCTATTTTTAAACAACTTGGATTTTCAAGAATCAGCTTTTCTGGACATAAAGATAAACTTTTAGAATATGGTAAAGATCTTTGGATGAAATACCAATTACCAACAACGCATTATATTTATTTTGGAATACAGATTAAAGGAGATAAGATAGGTTTTTCGGGGAAAAGTAGCGGGAATATTAGTGAAATTTTAAATCAAATTACAATGATGTTAGATAGTCCTATCTGGGATCCTGAAACAAACAGAAAACATTTATTAGATCATATTATTCATTGTTTCAGCGGGAGGTATCACAAAACAAGCCAAAAATTTTTTTACAGAAAAATTAGACATGGAGGTTAGAAGGCGCATAATATTTTTAGATAGAGAGGACATATTAAATATCGCTATTTCTATCAATTTTTCTTTGGGAGGTAAAGGTAAAAATTCATTTGATAATGAAATTAATATAGAAAATATTCCGTTAAAATAATTTTTATTGCAAAAACGCCAAGCTAAGCGGAGAGAAAGAAAGTATATTTTTTAAAGGTATTAAAAGAGTAATATATGACAAAAAGTCTGACGAAGGATTTAAAGAAAATCAATATAAAAATTATTACTGATGAAGAAAGATGTCATCCATCTTATGGTGGAGAATATCTATGGAAAGGAAAAAGATTTTTTTTAACTAATTCGCAAGCAGATACCATTTTAATAATTAACAAACTTATTAGCAAAGAAGATCGGTTTAATTTTTTTTGCTTAGCATATCTTAGACAGATTGGATTTCCCTTTTTTACCAATAAGATTATATCTAAAAAGTACAAGGAGTTGAAAGAAAAATTTGGTATGCCTTGGAGTGGCAGAGTTCGTAACGTTCTTCCTCCCTTTGAATTTCCTTGGGATATTAATATTGCACACAAAAAAAGGCTTAAATGTCGAACGATTGAAGGCAAAATATAATTTATTTTCTGAGTTAAAATTTACTATTTATTGTCCTAAAGAAAAAAAGTTTGAAATGAAAAAATACCCTCTAGATGAAAAAGGAGACCAAGATGTTTATTGGAATTTTGATATAGGTAATTACAAAATTTACGGAACAACGTTAGATATTAGAGGTCCATTATTTGCACTATCTCCTTATGCATCCCTAAAGACAAAAAGAAATCTTATGGCAGCCTCTAAGGCGATAAGTATGGGGATTGAATCAATTGATTATGTGCTAAGACGCTATGGTTGTTGGAATTTTAACGATGACATAGATGTTCAAAGAGAACAATTAGTAAAAATTATTACCGATTTAAAAAACGAATTATCGAGATTTGCCCTAAAATGGAGCAGTTATAAATCTAATTGCGAATCATCTCTTGGTTTAGTTGCAGCTGATGCTGCGTTAACTAGATGTCAAGGTGCTTTTTGGAGTATATTTTGCTTAACTGGTCGGGGATATTATGTTGAATCCATGATTTTGGCGCGTCATATTATTGAGCAAGTTGCATGGGCAACATCTATATATAAAATGACGGATATTAAAGATATAGAAAAAAAGCAACCCCAAGAATGTATAGGTTCATTGAAGAAGGTTTATCCACCAGCAGAAGAAGTCGTAGGTCGTCTTTATGGAAAACTTTCTAGTTTCGCCCATTTATCTGCGGAGAATAGACAAGAATACCTTAGTAGAGAGAACAACTTACTTTGGATAGTTAATAGATCAATTAAAGATTCACTTAGATTACTGCCTGAACTAATTTTAACTTTGGATATTTATATAAGTGTTTTTGAATACTTGCGACTAGATAATATTGAATCGGATTTATGGATTTATCATAAAAATTGCAAAAAACCAAATTTAAATCCAAAAAGGAATTTGATTTTAATATTGAAAAAGTTTTATAGCACCTTTAAAAAAGCTAATAATTAAAATTTATTTTTCACGTTTTCCTTTACGATAGAGTTATTAAGTAAGTATAATTTTATAGGAATTTTTTGCTCTATGTGCGACAGAAATAACGATAGCAACGGTTACTTGGTATGCATAATCTGTATAATTATCCGAGTTTAAATATTATATTATTAAAACATAAAATGCTTTTCAAAATACTTAAAACTAAAGAAATTAAAAATAAGAAAATAACAAGTGTTTCTGTTATTATTTTTAATAATTTTAAAGAAATTTTAGCGGTAAAGTTATTGAAACGAGGATGGGATATCCCTGGAGGACATGTAGAGGATGGAGATAGGAATATTTTTGAAACGGCAAAAAGAGAGGTTTTAGAAGAAGCTTATGTTGAAATTAAAGATTGTAAAGTTTCAACCATTATTAGGTCATATTACTATAAAGTGCCAACGTATATGTTAATTTTATCAGCAAAAGTTGGAAAAATATATGAATTCAATAAGAATGAAGAATCTTTAGATAGAAAATTTATGAATCCGTTACATTTTTTAAAAAGCTATGGCAAAAATAATGATTTTGAACTAATGAGAGAAATAATTAAAAATGCTTTAAAATATCCCTAGTCTTGGTCTTGAATATATTTTAGACCATTCCTTAAAGCTAACTCAGCTTTATGAAGTTCGGTGCCTAAATAAATTGCATGTGCAGCATCTGTTATAAATGTACTAATTTGATCTCTAATTTCTTGGGCATTTTTACCTCTAAACCCTTGAAGAAAATTTCCATTAGCATCAATATGTTTGACACATATTTCATTATCAATTTCAATTACAAAATTTCCTCTTGGGTCAATTTCACATTCTAGTTTTGGCTTATGTCTTTCAACCATTCTTTGAGCTTCGAGAAAATCTCGTTCATATATGTGAGCAGAGCAAGATACAATAACTAGTTTACCAATTTTAAGGTTCAATACTTCTGCTATTTCCTTTTGAATTTTTAAAAGTCCGTAAGTATTTTGAGGCCATGCTCTATACATGTCATTAGAACGGAAATAAGCAGTTACATAAAGGATGTTGTCCTGAACAAGAGCTTGTACTAAATCAAAACAAGGCGACTTTACATTTTTACAATCTTTTTCTACATTCCAAGTAAAAGCTATTGCTCTTCGAGAATAATTTTCTTTTTTTAATTCCTCAATAATACCTTTAATTTGATTTATTCCATTATGATTTCTAAGTCTGCTTCCGTATGTATATTCCACTCCTTCAAAAACACAATCTGTCATCATCTGAGGATAATAATTTATTAAATCATTTTTATTAAAGTATAAATATGAAGGAAGCGATGGGTTGTCAGGATCGTCATTATTAATAACAGTTATAATATCAATTAATTCTCTTTGTTTTTCCCCATAAGCGCTCATTTTTTCAAATCCAAATTTTAAAATTCTATCTAAAACCTTAAGCCATACCTCCGGAACTCTTTTACCTTCAATTCTAAAACCAACTTTTTCAGATGGGAAGGTATTTACGCTTTTTGCTAAGTGATCTTCAAAATTGAGAGGTTCATTAGTCCATTTTTTAGGAAGATCTAATTGATTTAAATTTTTAATAGCAAGATCAATTTCTTGCGGTTCTAGAAAAAGAGAATGCTTACTAAAATATTCTATGAATTCCTTGATTTTATCTTCAGGAATTTCTTCGTGAATAAAACTCTTTTTTTCTTTATTTAAAAAACTTTTGAATTCTTTCAAGCTTTGAGACAAATCTTTTCCAGTAATAATTAAAAAATTAATATTGGGATTCAAAAACAAATTCCTAATGATAAAATTAATTCCTTCTTTAGAATATAGCTGACCAATTACCGATATTTTTTCTTTAGATTTTTCTGATAATTCTTTAAAAACATCTTCCTTTTTTGTCCATCCTGTAACAATGGCAATACTCGAATTTATATTTTTATTAACAATTAATTGATTGCTATAATATTTTGGCCAGATTTGTAATTCATCATTCATAATCTTATATTACCCAAAAATTTTACCTTTGTAAAATATTTTTAATTAATCAAAATAATGCTATAATTTAAGTATGATAATTATTAAAAGTCTTGCATTTTCAAATAATGAATTAATACCTCAAAAGTATACCTGTGATGGAAAAAATATTAATCCAGGCCTTCATATCGCGGACGTGCCAGAAGAAGCTAAAAGCTTAGTTTTAATTGTTGACGATCCAGATGCCCCAAAAAGAGTTTGGACTCACTGGATTGTTTTTAATATAGATCCAAATGTAAAAGAAATAAGAGAAGATAGTTTACCTCTTAATGGTGTTTTAGGAGCTAATACATCTGGAAAAATTGGATATGAAGGACCATGTCCTCCTAAAGGAGAAACTCATCGTTATTTTTTTAAAGTCTATGCGCTAGACACGATTTTTAGTTTGCAGACAAGCGGTTCTGGTAGGGAAGATATAGAAAAAGCAATGGAGGATCATATTCTTGATAAAGGTGAATTAATGGGTATATATTTTAGAGATTAATTTGACAAAAATGTTAAAAATATATAACATTAAGTTATAGATAATTAACATTTAAAAATTATGTTTAAACCTGATTATAAAACAAAATTGTTTATTGGTTTTTTAATATTTATTTTAAATATTTCACTTCAATCATTATTCACCCTACATAGCTTTATATATTCTGCGCTAACTGCCTTGGCTGTATTTTTCTTCGTCCTAGGTTTTAATGAAAAAAGATTTGAAAAAGAACCTAAAAGAGATGAAAGAACAGATAAAATAACAGCTTATGCCGGGTTTTTAACTTTCTATATTATTTTTTTAGCAATAGTTATTTTATGGCAATTAAATTATTTCTTTGATATCTCAATTGAATATAATGTGCTACTATCAAGCATGTTTTTTGGAATGCTTTTAATATTTTTTATTGCTCGTATTTATTATAATAAAAAAATATGAAAACAAGAATTAAAGAACTAAGAGCCAAGTATGATTTAACACAAGAAGATCTTGCAAAAAAAGTTGGTGTCAGAAGAGAAACTATTCTTTTTTTAGAAAAAGGTAAATATATGCCTTCCTTAAAACTTGCTCATGATGTTGCAAAGGTTTTTAACTGTAATATAGAAGATGTATTTATTTTTAAAGATTTGTAAAATTACCATATTTTTGTTAAAATTAAAGTGTAAGATTGATTGAAAGAAATAAAAATATCTTTTTGTAGTAATTTTTTGCATTATTAATAAATAATAAAAATTATGAAGAAAAAAGACATATTAATAATCCTCGCAATATTTACTTTAGCAGCAGTTACAAATGTATTTGAAGTAGGGGCTCGTGAAATAAATTTAAACGAAAAAAGAGTTCAATATTACGAAAATTTAAATTATGATGTTTGGAAAGATGGACACGAAAAACAAATCAAAAAACTTCAGATTAAAATAAACAACATGACAGAGGAAAGATTTAATAAGATGAAAGAAATGCAATTGAATTATTGGAAAAATAACTTTTCTTAAAATAATATGAAAAAACAATTTCTCATCTTGGTATTTATTCTTTTATTAAGTATATTTTTTGTATATATTAACAAACAAAATAATTTAAGAATACTTACAGAAGAATACAAGCCTCTTCAGTATGTAAATAAAGATGGGGAAATTGATGGATACGCAGTGCGAATTGTCAAAGATATTCTCAACGAATTAAATATTTCAAAAGAAATAGAATTAATTGATTGGGACACAGCATATAATTTAGCTTTAAATGAGGATAATATAGTCCTTTTTTCAACAATAAAAAACAAAGAAAGAAAAGATGAATTCAAATGGGTTGGCCCAATAGGAACGTTAAAGGTTAATT
>Ga0265294_10005010_pt1 | contig 16251 bp, 10 predicted proteins | sample MunlanPumphouse3_FD_192504 | JGI IMG/M metagenome (GOLD analysis project Ga0265294, IMG submission 192504) | Groundwater microbial communities from a municipal landfill in Southern Ontario, Canada - Pumphouse #3 | ecosystem: Environmental > Aquatic > Deep subsurface > Groundwater | place...
AAAGTCAGTTAGTCTATGATATTGAGGTTCCAATCAGCGTCAATACAGTAACCCTAACTGCAAATATCTCACCAACTGCTCAACTTACCGGTGGTGGTGTTTATACTATTAGTTTAGATGAAACAAAATCTATTATATTCTTCGTGACTGCAGAAAATGGTGATAAGTCAGATACATATACAATCAATGTTACAAGAAAACAACCATCTAATGATAATGAACTATCAGAAATCTTAATATCTGACCCATTAAACTTAGGCCAATATTTACTTGGCTTAGGTGGTAAGAATCCACTCGTTGAATTTGATGGTAGACAAACGTATACAATCATATTAAATGAACAATACATCAATGAAATTATAACAATTCTGTTTACAAAGAAGGTTGATGCTCAACTAGTTACAGGAGATATCAACAAACAGTTAATTATTGATCAAAAAACTAAACGCTTTGAAATTAATGTAAAACCAGAAGATCCAAATGGCATTACTAAAGCGTATTTTATCAATGTCGAAATTAAGTATGAACAAAATAGTTTAACTTCATTAAAGATTGATGATAAAAATATGAACATTGCGCTACCACTTATCAGCCATACGACATTAAAGAGCAGTGTATCTATTCAAACGACCTTAGATAATATCTATGGTAATGTTATCATCAAAGATAGCTTAGGTAATCAAGTAAGTGGCAATACACTAAATTTAGAGTTTGGTTCAAACGACTATACGGTTGAAGTATATAGTGAAACAGGTATATTGGTTGAAACACACATGCTTGAAGTTGTAAGAGAAAAACATAGTGATAAGGATATCACTGGTGTTACACTCTTAGGTAGTGATGGAACAAGCTATCTACCTAACTTTGATGAAAGTCAGTTAGTCTATGATATTGAGGTTCCAATCAGCGTCAATACAGTAACCCTAACTGCAAATATCTCACCAACTGCTCAACTTACCGGTGGTGGTGTTTATACTATTAGTTTAGATGAAACAAAGACTATTACATTCTTCGTGACCGCAGAAAACGGTGATAAGTCTGATACATACACACTTAATGTAACCAAACGCTCACTTTCTACTGAAAATGAAATTGGTGAAATTAGATTTAGAGACCCACTGGATAATACGCGCTTTATCTTAGGATTAATCAGTAAAGACCCATCCTATGTATTTAGCCCTAATGTTAGGGATTACACGATCGAATTAGGTTTAGAATATGTAGGCAAACAAATTACAGTTAGATATGAAAAAGCAGATCCATATCAAACAATTACTGGCTTAGTCAATGGTCAAGCAATTGAACTTATAAGAGGTACTAATGTATTTAAGTTAACTGTGTACCCAGAAGATATCAATAATGTTGACCCACTTATCTATACAGTAACAATCAATGTAAAAAACAAAGAAAATAGTTTAGAATCATTGAAAATTGACAATCAATCAATTGCATTTGATTCTGCAAATCCAATTAATTACATTACAGAAAATGAATCAGCTGATGTTACAATTACACCTTTAAATACAGATGGCAAGGTAACTATTAGAAATTTAGAAGGTCAAGCGATTTTGTCGCCTCTAAATTTAGTGGTTGGCGATAACATTTACACGATTGAAGTAACAAATGAGTTTGGTCAAATTGTTGAGACATATGACTTAATTATCGAAAGAGTACTCTCAAGCAATGTTGAAGTATTTGATGCAACCCTTACAGATAATGAACTAACAAACTACTTACTATTTGATAAAGATATATTATATTATGAGTTATTTGTACCATTTGAAATGGATGAATTACACCTAATGATTGACGCTCACTTGAAGTCGCTTATATATATTGATGGTATGCACATAGTAGATGGTGAGGTGAGTTACACACTGACTTTCGGTGAAATAAAAACCATAAGTTTCTATGTTGTTGCAGAAAATGGCGATATTGGAAGTACTTATACACTAGAAGTTACTAAATTACAAAATACGGATGATAAGTTAAAAGAGTTAACAATCTTAACTAACCTAGATACTTTATTATCAATAAATGACTTTGATCCAGAAAATAATTATTATGTATATCAAGTCAATGAACTACATACACATGTAACATTTAGCTTTTTAGTAAATTACGGTCAAACCATCACTGGTGTGACACTTGATGAGGCAGTACTTTTAAATCATGGATTAAATGTATTTGAAATCCATGTTCAACCAGAAGACTTGACGTTAGATCCGTTTATAATTACAATCGAAATTGAAGTTATAAATTCAAATATCGACTTATCTGAACTATTAGTAGATGGTCAAGATATATATGAAACTAGCAAAACAGAATATAGATTAGATGATGTCTCATCTGATATTAAAACACTAAATATTGAAACTATATTATCAGATATCAATGGTAGCGTTAAGATTAATGGTGTTGAAACAGATAATCATACAATCAATTTAGTACCTGGTGAAAACACAATTACTATTGAAATCACATCAGAGGATTTATCTACAACCAAAACATACACAATTCATGTAAATCAACTATTAGATGACTCAGATACATTAGAAGTATTGAGTGTGTTAACAAATTTAAACAACTATTTACTGGGTGATGCAATTAACAATCCACAAATTATTTTTGATCCTATTACAAACACCTATAAATTTAATGTCAACGAAGATGTTGAAACTATTTTTGTAGACTTCATATTAGGATCAACTAAACAACAAATTAGTGGTCCATTCAATGAATACTTAAATTTAGAACATGGTGAGAATATATTTGAGTTCACAGTAGAACCTGAAGATACTACTAGACCTCATAGAACATATGTCATTGAAATTAATAAAGTAAATGATGAGATTTCTGTTGATCAGTTATTAGTAAATGGTATAGATGTCTATGAAGAAGGTATCTTTGATTATACGATAGATAGTGTGACAAATGATATCAAGAGTATAAAGGTTATACCTAGTTTTGATAATTATGCTACATACGAAATATTTGATGCTAATAACAACTTAGTTACTGGACATGATGTCACTTTAAAATTTGGTATAAATAATATTAGAGTAGTAGCAACATCTGAAAGCGGACTATATACTCAAAACTATACGATTAACATTGAGCAAACTTATAGTGATGATAACGAGATCATTGATGTGAGGTTCTTTGATGCAAGCACCAATATTAATAGATTAAACTTTGATCCTGATATTACAGCATATGACATTGAGTTTCCAACAACAACCAATATTGCAAGATTAAGAGTTGAGACACATAATAAAGCTCTAGTATTTATCAATGGTATACAAGAAGTTAATACAAGAAAAGATTTTAGTTTAATAACAGGCAATACGATTACTGTTAAGTTTTATGTTGTTGCAGAAGATGGTACAAAAGGTATAGAGTATACCATTAACGTATATAAACGTAAAGCAACAGATCCGGTGCTAAGTGATAATACTAACTTACTGGATGTCACCATTGAAATACCAATGGATCAAATCAGATTTGATTTTGACCCAAGTATTTATGAATATACCATAAACATACCTTACAAGTATGAAGAAATGTATATTAAAGCATATACTGAAAGCTTAGGTGCAACTGTATCTAATGAAGGTGCATATGCACTTATATCTGGTGAGGCTAAAGTTATTAGACTTAGGGTTACAGCAGAAGATGGTACAGTGGCCCAAAAAGAGTATAAGTTTACAATCATAAGAGACCTACCAAATACTGATACCACACTAAAATCATTAGTAATTGAAGATTTAAGTGGTAATGTATTGGCATTTGATCAAGCTAAATTTAGTCCGGATAATCGTATTTATAACATTACTTTACCCGAATCAACTATGATTAATAGAGTCAATGTCATTGCAGAAAAAAATAACAATACACAAGTTTTATATAATACTGGTGTTGTTAATCTACATGGTGAAATTGAAGGGTACTATAACACTATTATTACAATCACTGTCGTTGCAGAAGATGGTAGTATTGGTGAATATATTGTCTATGTATTACATGATCTAGACTTTGCAAGTATTGCAGAGGTCAAAGATATCTCCATTATTGGTAATAATGGTATATCTTACTTTGGTTTAGATTTTGAAAATAATGTTTATGTATATGATGATATTATTGTGCCATTTAACGTGGATACAACAAGGTTAATTGTACAAACAATTGGGAACATCACATACCTTGATAGTAATCACATTGAAATTGAAGATAATAGACTGCAAACATTTGATGCTACAAACAAAATCACTTATAGATTTAGAATTGAATCGACTAATGGGCAAAACAAATCAGAAGTTTATACCATTCATGTAACAAGAGAAAGGCCAGATACAAATAGTCTACTTGAACATCTTGAAATTAATGGTGAAGAAATTAGAGGATTTAATCCAAATATCTATGAATACAATTACATCCACCCATTACAATTTGAAAACTATGTAGATGTATATGGTTTAGCACAAAGTGCAAACAGTATCGTTAGAGGTAATGATATATATACCCTATTTGATGGACAAACACGTACAATTAATGTTGAAGTTACTGCTGAAAGTGGCGATACAACAACGTATAAAATTCATATAGCTTATGTGAACTCAAATGCTTTATTAGGTGAGTTAACAGTATATGAAATGATTGGTGATAAAGAAATTGAAAATTCTATACCACTTAAAGATGACATATTAGAATATGTCATCATCATTGGCAGAGATACCAGGTATGTCAATATCAAAGGTTATGCTAAAGACCAAGGTGGTGCAAGCATTAGAGGTTTTGGTATTAGAGAAGTTGGCACGGAAGATAATATTGTAGAAATCACTGTAACTAGTGGTGATGGGTTAGAAGAGATTACTTACTTAATTACATTAAGAAGAGATACATCATTAAGTGATTTAAAAGAAATTACATTACTACAGATCAATGATAAAGATATTGTGAACAGTGATGAAGATGATCCCTATGTTTATAAGTATAATTTAAGTAATGGTACAAATACTGTCAAACTAAATGCAATCACTAACAATAATGCGAAAGTATCTATTAATGGTGGCGAGTTTAGTTTAAATAATATGAGTGAGATTATTATTACAGATGTTACTGAAAGCCAAGTTATAAGGATTGCAGTAAAGGCGGAGGATGGCTCAGTGCAGCATTATATGGTTGTTATAAACAAAGATCAGCAACCAAGTCTGTTATTAACCATTCTACTTATATTAAGTATTATCCTTTGGGTGATTACAGCAATGATATTCATACTAAGACGTATTAGAAGACATAATAAAAAAGATAGAAACCAACTCATATTCTAGAAAGGCATGAAAAATGAACGAACTACAAAAAAGTTTGATTAGTTTTGGAGCAATTATTATTATCGGTATCTTAATTTACTTTGGTAGTATCTGGTATTTAAAAAGTTACAAAAAAATGAAAGATAATAAAATGCTTACAATGAATCTAGTCATAAAATATAAACTCTTTTTAGAGTATTTATCATATCAGGATAAAAACAAGCAAAACTATTATCTATTTTTAATAAAGATTAATAATCTAGGTGTACTTGAAAATACGTATAGTGATTATGTCGTTAAAAACTATTTAACAAAGACTGTAAAAGAATTAAGTATCTATCTACCGTTTGGTGGTAAGATTGCACAAACAACTCAAAGAGATACATTCATTATATATTACCCAACAATTGATGATGATGCATACCTTTTGGGCAAGCAATTAAAGTTGTTTGCTCAAAAATCGTATCATGAAAATGGTATACATATTACTAAAACAAATAGTATTGCAGTCATCGATAAGCATGATTTGACTGGTCTGTCCAATGCTTTGGTGAGTTCTGTTAGAAATTTAGGAGAACCGACAATATATGATGCTCAAAAGCATCATTTAAGTGAAGAGTTTATGAGTCTAAATGAAAAGTTAAAGACATTGGACTATAAATTAAGAAGTTTTAATGTTGAAACAATTAAGGTGAAAAAAGTCAAAGAAGTATATAATGATTTATTCATTAATGGTATTGAACTAAATGACTTTTTAAATCAACTACCAGTTGCTGATCAAAGCTGGATGAACATGTATTTGCTAGAGTATATATTAAATAAGATCTATTATAAAAACATTTATGCAAATATTAGTTTACCAGTATTATTGGTTACTATAGAAAATCAACTATTTGTTGATTACTTAGAAACGATTGTAAAAGCAAATCAGTTTCTATTAGAAAATATTATTGTATCAATAAAGTTAACAAGTGTTTCAAATGAAGATCAATTAATTAAAAACATCTTAACATTAAGCAACTTAGGTATAAAGATGTCACTTAATTTGGATGATATAAACCAAAATATCTATAATGCAATACAAAGGTATCACATTAAACGACTAGAGATTAATGATATACTCATGAATCACTCGCTGATTGCAGAATTATTATATTTTTCAAAAGTAAATCATATCGAAGTTTTATACAAGACAGAACAAAAAAACATTGATGAGCAAAGTTTGAATGTGACTCATATGACAAAAGACATGATTAAGTTTAATGAAGATAAACAGAAAAGAGGTAGAAGGTAATGGATAATTTTTCAAACTGGGTAGTAGAGTTCTTTAGAGCATTCTTCCTCGATTTATGGTCTTTAATTAGTGGTTTTTTCATTGGACTATATAACCTATTTATTGGTTTTCCAATTGCCTATTATGAGCAACTACTTATAAGATCACATGACTTCAATTTTATTGATTGGGTATTAACGATCGGCTTTATTGTTATCTTTATCTTTTTATACATTATGTTTTGGCTGATTATTATTCAACTGGCTAGAAGATATTTGAGATTTTCAAAAATAGAATTTGATAAGATGACTTTATTAAATCAAATGAACATCTTAGAAAGAAAAGTAAGGGACTCAACTATTATTAATGTTGAGAGTCCAAAACTAAATATGGGTGATACTAAAAGTAGACAAAAACATGCTACAGGCTCAAGATTTACAAAACTTAATCTCATCGATGATAAATATAAGTATACAGTGCTACCTACACTTATGACAAATAAAGATAAATTAAGTTTAAGTGAACTTGTTACGCACTTTATAAACTATGCGAGTTATCATCATAATCTATATTATTCAGAGAAAATAGCAAGTGTATTTATTGCAGGTCTTGCTACATCAAAGATATTAATTCTTGAAGGTATCTCAGGTACTGGTAAGACAAGTTTACCGTATGTCTTTGGTAAGTTTATTAAAAATGATACATCCATTATTTCTGTTCAACCTTCGTGGCGTGACCGCTATGAAATGATGGGATATTATAACGAGTTTACAAAGAAGTTTAATGAAACCGAGTTTTTAACCAGTTTATATGATGCAACCTTTAGAACAGATGTTAATCTCATCTTGTTAGATGAGATGAACTTAGCACGTGTGGAATATTACTTTGCAGATTTCTTATCCCTTTTAGAGTTACCTAATAGTGATGAGTGGCTCATTGAAGTTGTACCTGAACAGTTAATTGGTGATCCAATACACTTAAAAGAAGGCCAATTAAAAATACCAAAGAATGTTTGGTTTGTTGGTACGGCTAATAATGATGATTCAACATTTGGTATTACAGATAAGGTATATGATAGAGCAAGTTCTATTGTCATGAATGATAGGGCTAAACCATTTAAAGGTCAACCTTTAAATGAGATAAGTATATCATTTGAATATTTAGATGAGTTATTTAAAGAAGCATATAAATCACATGAAATCTCAAGTAAAAACTTAATTGCTTTAGAAAAGTTAGATGGGTTTATTAGTGAGACTTTCCAAGTAACCTTTGGTAACCGTATTATGAATCAGTTATATAAGTTTGTTCCGATTTATGTTGCATGTGGACGCAGTGAAATAGAAGGTATTGACTATATGATTGCACGTAAGATCATTAGAAAGTTTGAGACACTTAACTTACCCTTCCTTAAAAGTGAATTAGAGACACTACTTGCGTTGTTTGATACACTCTTTGGTAAAGAATCACTTAAAGAATCCAAAGATATGATTATTAAGTTTATTAAACAAATATAGTGGTGATTAAATGAATAATAAAGATAAAATAAAAAGATTTCAAGAAACGGTTATGAGTAGAGTGGCGGATGTCTATAAGCAGCTAGTCTTTCCAGAGATATTCATAGAAGCTACTAACCAAAACAAAAATATAAGAAATCAAATAGATAAAACTGAATACAAAAAGTTTGATGAAGATTGGATTGTTAAAATCGAATCTTTTTTCCCAAGCTTAAATCAGATTATTAACAACATAAGAAATACATTAAAGTATGAAGAAGAAATATTACCTGTTGAACGAACAAGAAGAACAAGTAATGAATCTGTAAGACATATCTTGAGAAATACCAAATACATTAAAGATATTAATGAAGATGATGAAGTTTATCCTTCAAAGGTTTTAAATACAGTTAGTGAACTAGACTATGGTATATATGAAAATAGGTTGATTATGACATTAATTGACCGTTTATACCACTATCTATTAAGAAGAATGGATGCAATTAATGAACATATTCATGGCTTTAAGCAATCCAATTTTACACTTAAAAATGAGTTTAAAATTGGTGAGGTAAATTATTCTTTAAATTTCGAATTAAATGCTAAGGAAACATTTGATTCAAGTGAGATTGATAGTCATAATAGACGTATTCTTGAACGTACAAGTGCGGCATTTAAAGTGGTATCTAGAATGTATCATAGTGATTTTATGCGTATTATGTCACGTTATAAAAAGGTGATTCCACCAATTTTAAAAACACAAATGATACAAAAAAATGCAGATTTTAGAAATGCGTATACACTTTGGTTATATTTAGATAGATTAAATGTATTAGATTATAAACTACAACTGCAAACAACCAATAAAGTGTTTAACAAAGATTATCTAGATCAAATAGATAAAAGCCTTATGATGCTGTTTTCAACAATATTCATTAACAGTGATTTAGGTATATCCATCTTTGAACAAGAACAAATATCATTTGAAGCATTAACGCCTATAAAGCCAGAAGTAGATACATATACTCATAGGTTAAATGTTACAATTCCACCAATTGAATTGGAAAGTCATCTTGCATCAGAATATCATCTTGATAAGGCAAGACAGCTATTTAGTAGGAAAGAACTGACAAACATTCAAATAGATAATGATAGTAAAAATAATAACTATTTGAAACAAGTATTGTTAGATCAATATTCAATTGCAGATCAAATATTTAATGCATATTTAAAGCTTGATCAAGATAATGATGTCTTTAATCGCTTGATGATATATAAACATCCAGTAAAGAGATATGAAGAAACATTAAACAAATACTATATGACCAAAGCAGCAAGACAAGTTAAAGAAAAGTTGTTTTTAGATTCAGTGACGTTAGAAGATAAATGGATTGATGAACTCATTGGGCTACAAGAAGAGGCAATCAATAGTATTATTAGATCTGGTGAAAAGCATGATTTAGAACTTATTGAACAAATGAATAAAGAAGTCAATAAGGAGCTTGCAGCACTTGAAAAAAACGAGATTAATAAAACTAAAAAATCACTACAAGACCAACGTGTCAAGAATAATAAAGCAATCAAAGACTTAAGAGCTAAACATGCTGCTGAAGTTAAATCATATAGAGAAGTTCAAAACAAACGTATGAAAGTAGAAAAAGAAAAAATTGCACAAAAATTAACGGCAGAGAAAAAACGTATTAAAGAACGTGAAATGATTAAAAGAAAAAAAGAACGTGAAAAACTTATTAAAGCAAAGCAACTTAAAATAAAAAAACTTAATGATGCAAAAACTAAAACTAAAAAAGATATTAAAGCGAGAGTAACGACATCATTAGCGCACAAAAAAAATAAAAAGTGAATACATTTTAAGATGGATAGCATCATTTTTAATAGAGCATATTATTTTGTTTAATATTTGGCTTATGATACATAAAATGTTATCAATTCAATGAAGGAAATCAAACCGTTACAAATTGTAACCAGTTGAAAATGACTGAGAAAGATGGAAAAAATCAAAGCACGAATTTAAAAACCTAACAATTACTACAAGTGATAATGATTTACATGGTCCATATGGTGGAGCAAGTGGTAAACTCTTTGGCTGTATACATACATCATTTTATATGGTTTGATATTTTAAAATGTACATTATGATGTATCTGATTTTAGTGGTGGGTAAGTTCACTGGATCCATGGTTGCGGAGGACTTAGCAGGTGGAATCGTTGGGTATTTTGAAAGTTTAGAGACACATCTTGTAAATAATCAATTGAGTGCAACTTATAATGGTATTGTCATTGATAATGAGATGGGAAAATATAAAGAAATAAGATTACAAGATAACTGGCACATGGAAGTCATAGAGAAAAAATACCGTGAATTAATTTAAATAATCCTATCAATTTTTTTAAAAAACTATAAATAAAAGTATACTAAATTGTCTATTGATTGGATTTGTGTACTTATATTTTATGGTGATTAGTGGCAACTTGAGTCAAAATAAGATATAATCAATGTAGAGCGAATCAAAAAGGGAAAAGATTATGAACAAAATAATAATAAAAATGTCTTATTCGGGTGAAAAGTATAAAGGACAGGGTGTTTTATCTGCAACTTTAGAACAGGTCAATTTAATTCAAAACTTATGTAAGCATGAATTTGACACATTCATACAGTAAACCCTGCAAGCTTTATTGGTGCACGTAATTCTAAAGTACCTACCGTTACACATGTACATTTCCTACCAAATACATTAGAAGGTTCTATAAAACTTCCAAGATTATTTATGAGATTCTTTAAAAACTATTTTTTAAAGCTATATCGTAACAGTGATTATTTAGTTGTTGTTAATCCATCATTTATTGATGAACTTGTTAAGTTTGATTTGGAAAGAGAAAAGATAACTTATATTCCCAACTTTGTTTCAGAAGAAGTATTTTATAAATATAATGATGAAGAAAAACTACGTGCAAAAAAAGATTTTGATTTAGATCCAAATAAATTTACTGTTGTGGGTGTTGGGCAAGTTCAGCACCGAAAAGGTGTGCATGACTTTGTTAAAACTGCTAGAAAGTTACCGAATGTGCAATTTATTTGGGCTGGTGGATTTTCATTTGGTAAAATTACTGATGGTTATAAAGAGTTAAGCAAAGTGATGAAAAACCCACCAAGTAATGTTAGGTTTTTGGGTATAATTGATAGAGATAAAATGACGGATATCTTTAATGCAGCAGACTTATTATTTATGCCTTCTTATAATGAATTATTCCCGATGGCAATCCTTGAAGCTTGTAGCACGGAAACACCGATTTTAGTGCGTAACTTATCGCTTTATGAACCGGTTTTATTGGATGGTTATTATCATGGGGAAAATAACGAAGATTTTGTTAAAATCATTCACCAACTAAGTACTGATAAAACATATTATGACGGTGCAGTAGAACATGCACTTAGAGTAAAAGATTATTATTCTAGAGAAAATATTAAAAAACTTTGGATAGAATTTTATAGAGGTATTCATAATAAATTTATTCAAGAAAAAGAAGCTAAGAAACAAAGAAAGAAAAACAAGAAGCATAAATCATAAAAATATGACCAACCACTTAAGCATTAGTGGTTGGTTTTTAGTATATAGATGAAAGTATCATCAACGTATCACAATTATTTAAGACTAGATGATATAATTTATATATAGGAGAGTGTATACGCTGTTTAAAGATAAACTAAAGAAATTAAGAATGAGTATGGGGCTCACACAACAACAGTTAGCAGATAAATTATATATATCAAGATCACTGATTGCTAAATGGGAACAAGGTAGAAGTGTCCCACAAGAAGATATGCTACAAATGTTGGTTGATTTTTTTGATGTGGATAGATCTCATTTTTATGATGAAGATGAACCAAATAAACTCATTGAAAAACTTTTCAAAAAAAATAGATTATATCTTGGGGTAGGCTCATTAATCTTCATAGCTTTACTGGTTTTTGTAGGGGTGTTTATTTATGATAAAGTAAACAAGGAAAAAATACTTTATAATACCTTTTATAGTGATAGTTATTTAGAAAAAATGCAAGTCAGTGGTCTTAGAGCCATATTTCCAAACAATGAAGGTAGCATGCTTTATAATAATGCTTATTATATGGATGTAAATAATCAGTCAGACATCCATGATTATGCTTCTTATATATATGATTATTTAGTCAACAGTTTTGAAGTGACATATGTAGGGTTTAGTATAGATATCGCATTAGAAGCATCTTATGAAACAAGAAACCCCAAAGATCTTCGGACCTTTATAAAGGGATCTAGTGTTCTAACTGATTATGTTGATTACAGTGGTTATCAAACAAGCTATACCTTTTATTATTTGACCTCTAAACACAAAAAACATGAAGCAGGCAATCAAATAAACCCCTATAGAATTTCCATAATTTATGGCGAAGAAAACATTAAGTGGGGACTTCAAATTGATGGAACTCATGAATTTAGAAATTTTTCTATGACTCTATTTGAAGCAAAACCTCAAACAAGCAATAAGTATTTAGTTGGTCACTATATGTTTGATGATTATTATACTTTTGAAGAAGGTCGTTTCAGTACAGATTCAATTATGGATTATTTTACATTAGAAATATATGAAGGTGATGACTTTTATACACTGTATATGCGTCCTAAAGCATTTATTTTTAAATACTATCTAGAAACTAAAATAGTTGTAGGACATGATGAAACATCTATTATATTTAATAAGGTAGTAACAAGGTTTTCAAACGATATCAAATTTATAAAAAGTGAACTTGCAAGTTTTGATAAAGAAAACATGCTAGAGGAGTTTGAAGTTTTAGTAGATCACGGATATTTCTATCAAATCCATGAGAAGTAATATATATAAATCATATGATTTTACATGAAGCATCATCAATTGTTATACCAATGAGCTGAATGATATCTTTAGATGGTTGTCTAATGACACCATCTTTTTTTAGTTTTGTAAATTGCCGGCTAAGCGTTTCAGGTGTTGTACCCAAATAAGAAGCTAGAGCTCTTTTAGACATATCTAGATAGACAAATAGGTTACCTTTATCATCCATAATTGCACTTTGAATGAGATAGTGCATTAAACGCTCTTTAGCTGTTTCTGTGGACATCCATGCAGACTGTTGTTCAGAGTTGCTTAAACGTTCTGCAAGTGTTGATAACATCTTTATTGAGATACTAGGATATGTTTGAAGTATTTTTTTGAAATCATCATGATGGATTTTACAAATGCTTGTATCTTCGAGTGCTTGTGCATAAGCTTCATAAATGCCTTTTTTAAATAAGGCTAGCTCTCCGGTAAAATCTCCTGGTATTAATATACGGATCAAACCTTCTTTACCATTTTCTGATAATCGGTATATACGGGCTTTGCCGCGACTCATGATATGTATAGAGTTTGCTGCCTCACCTGGACTATAAATGCTTTCACCTGCCTTATAGTGTTCATGTTTGACAAGTGAGAAGATAAGTGAGCGTTGCTCGATGCTTAAGGTTGTAAAAAGTTCTAAGTTATCAATGCAATTAGAGCGGGTTTGTTTAAGTTCTATCATATATGTTATTCCTATCTATACTTTCTTTTATTATATCAAGCAAATTGACATATATCAATTCTTTTTTATATCGGTTAGACTATAATGAATTTGCTGATACAAAATACATTAAGAAAGATATATTATATGGAGGTAAAACATGAGTGTTGAATTAAAAGAACACCAGTTGATGCTGCATCAAATGGTGGTAGATTTTGCTCAAAAAGAGATCAAACCACTAGATATGGTTATTGATAAAGAAAAAAAGTATCCTAAAGAACTTTGGGATAAAGTGATTGATACAGGTTTTTTAGGTTTAATTGTGCCAACGGAATTTGGAGGGGCTAATTTTGATGTAGTTGCAGAAGCTCAAACAATCTTTGATATTGCAACATGTAATGCCAGTATGGCATTTACTTTAGAAGGTCATTTTAAAACAGTAGACCAACTAAAAAAATATGGTAAGCAAAGTTTAAAAGAAAAATATTTACCAGAGGCCAATAAAAGAATATTTGGTTTTGGTTCAACAGAACCACAAGGTGGTTCTAATGTGATGGGACATACTGCAAATGCTGTTAAAGAAGGTGACTACTGGATTTTAAATGGTAATAAGACGATGATTACTAATGGTGGATTAGCAGAAGTATATTTAGTCCTACTTAAAACCTCACCTAAAGAACTTACATGTTTTTTAGTAGATAAAGATATGCCGGGCTTTAAATATGGTAAACAAGAAGATTTCTTTGGCATGCGTGGAACACCGGTTGGTGAGATTTTCCTAGAAAATGTTAAGGTTACTGATGAATATGTATTAGGTAAAATCGGACAAGGTGTTGAAATTGGAGATGATGCACACTATGATGCGCGTATTAATATGGGTGCAATTGCAGCAGGCATCACACAACATGCCTTAGATATCGTATTAGAATATGCCTCACAGAGAAAAGCAATTGATAAACCAATTATAGATTTATTTTCTATCCAAAATAAAATCACTGAAATCGCTATAGCAAAAGAAAATACACAGTTACTTTATGAAGAAGCAGCTAAACTAAAATTTCAAGGTAAACCTTATAATAAAGTAGCAACTATGGCTAAGTCTTATGGTAGTCGCGCAGCCTTTATAGCTTGTGATCATGCTCTACAAGTTTTAGGAGGCTATGGTTATAGTAAAGAATATCCAGTTGAGCATTTATTACGTGATGCACGTGCACTTCAAATTGCTGAAGGTTCTTTAGAAAAAATGGTGATTGAAATAGCAAGTGCTATTCAAAAGGAAAGGGCGTAAGCAGATGAAATTAAATATTGTTGTATGTGTTAAACAAGTTCCGGTATCTAACAACTTAAAAATAGATCCAGCAACTAAAAATTTAATACGCTCTAGTGAACCAGGTGTTATGAATCCTTTTGATAAAAATGCTGTAGAAGTAGCACTTAAATTAAAGCAAAGATATGATGCAAAAGTCACCCTTTTATCAATGGGACCAAGTAACTTTGAAATTACTTTACGTCAGGGACTTGCTATGGGAGCAGATGAGGCTATCTTATTAAGTTCTAGAGCTTTTGGTGGTGCAGATACACTAGCTACTGGTTATGTTTTAAGTGAAGCGATTAAAGCACTTGATGATGTTGGCATTGTATTTTTCGGACGACAATCTATTGATGCAGATACCGGCCAAGTTGGTCCCATTGTTGCAGAGTTTTTAGATTGGCCACAAGCGACTTATATAAGTGATTTAAAACCGATTAATGAACAAGTCATTCAAGCAACCAGACTCATGGAAAATATGGAACAAACAATTGAAGTTAAACTACCTGCAGTCTTTACTGTACGTAGTGAGTTAAATGAACCAAGATACCCAACACCTAGAAATATTCAACTCAGTTATCAAAAAGAAATTCAAGTATGGGATGAAAAGAAATTGAACTTTGATAAAGATAGAATTGGTATTAAAGGTTCTCCTACAGTTGTAAGAAAAGTTTGGACACCTAAAAAAGAAGCTAAAGTTGTTCAATCTTTAGGACAAACTCCGGAAAGTGCTGCACAGAAGTTATTAGTTACACTTCGTGCAAATAATATCATTTAAGGTGAAGAAGATGAACAAACATAAAGAAATATGGGTGATAGCTGAAGTACATCAAAATATGGTGCAACCAGTAACACACCAACTCATTACAAAAGCAAACTCAATTAAAGGTGATAAAAAAGTAGTTGTTGTATTATTTGAAGATAAACATCAATTGCTAGAAGAACATATAAAAAAATATGGGCCCGATGAGATTATTACAATTAAAGATCAACGTCTAACTGAAGCACCGGATTCTTTAATAGCTGATTTAATTGCTCAATTAAATGAGCAAAGAAAACCAAATAGTATCCTATTTGGAGCAACTGTTATTGGTAGATCAATAAGTGCAAGACTTCAAGCAAAACTACTAACTGGCTTAACCGCAGACTGCTTAGATTTATCCTTTGAAGATGATTTACTTATTCAAATTGAAACAGATCCAGGTGTTAAAGTCATGTTTAAAGCGAATAATGTTGGTGCCAATGAAGAGACACTTACAGCAGATGCTGAAGGCAAGATTAATTTTGTTAAGGAC
>Ga0265294_10005011_pt1 | contig 16248 bp, 11 predicted proteins | sample MunlanPumphouse3_FD_192504 | JGI IMG/M metagenome (GOLD analysis project Ga0265294, IMG submission 192504) | Groundwater microbial communities from a municipal landfill in Southern Ontario, Canada - Pumphouse #3 | ecosystem: Environmental > Aquatic > Deep subsurface > Groundwater | place...
TGATAAGAAACCAAGTTATAAGAGATAAATAATGAATATACAATCAATTGAAGCAACAGGAAAGAATATCGAATTAGCCACTAAGAACGCACTTAAGAAACTGGGTGTAGATAATGACGGTGCAGAGATAGTGGTGCTGTTCGAGGGGACAATGCTCAAACCGGCCAAAGTAAGGGCAACGATTAAACGAACAGATAGCCAAAAGGCACAAGAATACTTGACAACGTTACTCGAGAAAATGCAGTTTGAACACACTGTGAGTGTCAGCGAGCAGGATGGAGAGATACACGTATCACTGCTGGGAGATGGTGGCGGTGCAATAATCGGACATCGTGGCGAAGTACTTAACAGCATTCAATACTTAACCAGTTTAGCAGTAAACGCCGACAAGGAAGATTTCGTTAGAGTAGTTGTAGATGCCGAGAATTATCGTGCCAAAAGGACCATAGTGCTCGAACAACTAGCCAAGAATCTGGAGAAAAAAGTCATTCGCACACGCAGGGATACCAAGTTGGAGCCAATGAATCCCTACGAAAGACGAGTTATCCATTCCACACTACAAGGCAGTCAATACGTTAGTACAGAGAGTGTGGGAGAGGAGCCCAACCGTTGCGTGATAATCAAACTCAAGGGACGCAAGGCAACAGCTACTAATATAACAGAGAATACTGCAGAGCAAGAACAGATATCTTATCCAACATCAGCCAAGGCATCCTCTCGTAAAAAGCTAATTTTTGCTTACCGAAGCGACAAGAAGAGGAGATAGAAGAGTAGACAGCAGGCAAAAATGCTGTCTTTTTTTTCGCGCTGGGGGGACATGACGGTTATTTAACTACTAGGCAGTAATAAGTATAAGACGCACACGTTAACCATGTTCTAATAAGGTATATAATAGAGTGTTTACAATGATTAAGGTGCGCTATATGATGATAACAGATATGTTCAGTATCATTCATATCTATATGACTGGCTGAACTTTAACATAACATTAACGGCATATGGAACTAATAACGCAATGTCAATACTGAATGTAAAGTGCGCGACGTAATATGAACATAAGCACAATTAATACGCACAGCAATACTGGGAGTATGTAACTAGCGTCAACGCAATAAGGCAATATAGCACATAATAAAACAGACGATTAAGTATACATAATGCAATACACATTACAAAATATAATTAATTACGGTAACGCAACCGGTAAACAGACAGGTAATATATGGAAACTATTATAGCATTATCAACACCTATAGGCAGGGGAGCAGTGGCAGTAGTACGCATGTCGGGCGACGATACATTGAGTATTGCCAAAAAAGTTTTTGCACCCTTCCCGCAACACGCACGAGTAATGCAGTATGGCAAAGTTACAGTAGATGACTTTGCAGACCAAGCAATGTGTGTCTACTTTAGCGCGCCACACTCATACACCGGCGAAGATGTAGTAGAATTACACTTACACGGCGGAGTGGGCGTATGCACCGCAGTTATTGACAAGTGTATTGAGTATGGAGCCAGAATGGCACAGAACGGCGAGTTCAGTAAACGAGCATTTGTCAACGGCAAACAGAATCTAACTAACGCTGAAGGCATAATAGAATTAATCGAAGCAGAGAACAAGCTTCAATTAGCCAGTGGGATGAACCTGTTGTCTAATAAACTAGGCAAGCAAACAATAGATATGCAGGCTAGATTGACCGATATGTTGGCAAGCGTCGAAGCCATGTTGGACTACCCCGAAGAGCAGTTAGAAACAGAGGATTTACCTAGTGTGTTAAACGGGCTTATGGATATAAGTAAGCAATTACAACAATTGTTATCCACCGTTAAGACGGGACGCATTATTAAACAAGGTATCAATGTGGTAATCGTTGGCGCATCTAACGTGGGAAAGAGTAGTTTACTTAACTGTCTGTTAGGGCAAGACAGGGCCATTGTGTCCTCGCAGGCAGGCACCACACGGGATACTGTCACGGATAGTATCAATTATAAGGATATTACAATCAATTTCGTTGACACTGCCGGTATTCGCAAGACTAGATATAAGCTAGAACAAGAGGGTATAAGGAGAAGTCAATGCGCCATCAATCAAGCAGACATTATACTGTACGTGGTGGATAATCATAACACCGTTATACCGAATATGGACAAGCCCACCATCAAAGTGTATAATAAGTGCGACTTATTGAGAGAAGATAAGCGAGGTGACTATGTGTACGTTTCTGCATTAAACGGAGAGAATATAGTCCAGTTGAAGGATATTATTTATGATACTCTCAAGATTGGACAGATAGACATGAGCAACGTTATACTGACCTCTGCAAGACACGTAGAGGTATTAACTCGCACGCTCAATTGTATTAAGAGTGCAATAGATAATTCAACAGATAATACTGCAGATTGTATTGCACAGGATATTAAAGAAGCTTGGATGACACTAGGCGAGATAACGGGACAGACATCTAGTCAGGATATAATAGACAGGATATATTCTAAGTTTTGTTTAGGCAAATAGTGTGTAATTATGTAGTAAAGGATGAATCTATGTCTATCATAGATACACAATTACGGCACAAATAATTTATGACGCAATCGCGCACAAGATACATATGACACAGTTAAAAACTAATTATCAATGCATAGTTATTGGAGCAGGGCACGCAGGATGTGAGGCAGGCCTTGCTTTAGCACGACTTGGAATAGATACATTAATGCTTGCTACCAACCTAGACACGGTAGCATACTGTGCGTGCAACCCTAGTATAGGCGGAACTGCTAAGGGTCAGATAGTAAGGGAAATTGACGCTCTTGGCGGTCAAATGGGCATTAATACAGATAAGTCGCTGTTACAGATAAGAATGCTCAATCAGGGTAAAGGGCCTGCAGTACACTCCCCACGCGCTCAGGTGGATAAGCACGCTTACCACCATAATATGAAACTAACATTAGAAAATACGCAGGGGTTAACCTTAAGACAGGCGGAGGCTACGAGCATTCACGTAAATACAGACGGTGATTACATTGTTACTACGGCAGTGGGAATTGAGTACGGTGCCAAAGCCGTCGTGCTGTGCTGCGGTGTGTATCTCAATAGTCGTATCATAGTGGGCAAAATGATTAAGCAGTGTGGTCCCAACGGATTTTCCTCTGCAACACAACTTACTCAGTCGTTAATAAACTTAGGCTACACTATTAAACGGTTCAAGACGGGCACGCCTGCGCGTATTAATAAGAACAGCATAGATTTTAGCGTTATGGAGGAGCAAAAGGGGGAGAATATTCCAACTTTTTCCTTCATGTCCACACAGCCACGCAACAGCGCTAGTTGTTATTTGACCTATTCTACTCAACAGACCAAAAAAGTTATTCTTGATAATAAACAACTCGCACCGATATACAGCGGAGAGATAGACGGTATAGGTCCCAGATACTGTCCTTCGATTGAAGATAAGATTATTAGATTTGCGGACAAACAAAGACACCAAATATTCCTAGAGCCTGAGGGCGACAATACCAACGAATACTATGTGCAAGGTGTGTCATCCTCTATGCCTGCAGATATTCAGTACCAGATATACACAACTATTAAGGGACTCGAAAATGTGCAGATTATGCGTGACGCATATGCTATAGAGTACGACTGTATAGATGCGACGGCATTATATCCTACATTGCAGAGTAAACAACATGCTGGGATGTTTTTTGCTGGGCAGATTAACGGCACAAGTGGTTATGAGGAGGCTGGCGCACAGGGAATAGTCGTAGGCATTAACTGCGCAAGGTACCTACAGGGTAAATCACAGATTATATTCAGAAGGGATAACAGTTATATCGGCGTGTTAATTGACGATATAACCACTAAGGAAGGCAACGAACCCTACCGCATGATGACATCGAGGGCAGAGCACAGACTGATATTGCGACAAGATAATGCAGATATCAGGCTAACGCAACTAGGTAGAGATATTGGACTGGTTGATGATGATAGATATAATAGGTTTATTGACAAACTGTACAAGATACATCAAGTAGAGAATTATCTGGACACAATACTGTCCCCAGCAGTTATACAGCCTTTTTTTGACTTACTGGGCGAGAATCAACTAAAGACAGGAATCACCGTGAGAGATTGCCTTAAGAGAACAAGCGTGAGCATTAATGAGTTATTCAACTATCTAGATGTGTTTCAAGATATGGATAGTCAGGTAACTCAACAAGTGGAGATAAATGTTAAGTATAAGGGCTATATAGATAAACAACTGATACAGATAGAGCAGGCAGAGAGAATGGAGAGTAGAATTATCCCCACAGACATTGATTACGGTCAAATCAAAGGCCTACGCATAGAGGCAATGCAAAAACTTGACAAAATCCGTCCGCTTAATATAGGTCAAGCAGGTCGAATAAGCGGTGTATCCCCTGCCGACATAACGGTGTTACTGGTGTATTTATCAAGGGGTAAAGGTTAGATAGGTTAGTTCCTTATTACAATAACATATCTGTTCCTCCGTTAACAACATAAGCACAGGACAATGATACGTTGTGGCGCGCTATTAACACAAGGAAACTACTCATTATTTAGTGAACACCAGCAGATTCAGCCAGCACAATTAATGGACGGCTATTGAATAATTATGCAAGCATTACAACATACGAAATATAATTAAAAAAACCATGAAAGAATATATTAAACAATTAACATCTATTGAATTAAGCGAATATCAACAGAGTCAGTTCGACACGTTAGCAACTATGCTGTTAGAGAATAACGCCAATTTCAACTTGACTGCGATAACGCAACCAGAGGCGATAAGGGTTAAACACTTTATAGATTGTGCTGTGGGTGTTAACTATATTAGTAAGTGCGCATCGGTGCTAGACGTAGGTGCGGGTGGAGGATTTCCCTCATTCGTACTGGCCATATTAAGACCGGATATTAAGCTGACCATACTTGACAGTAATCTTAAGAAAATAGACTACTGTCGTGTCGTCGCTAAGCAACTCAACGTAAATGTTAATTTAATGTGTGGCAGAGTAGAAAATCGCTCTCTCATTACTAAGAGATATGACTATGCAGTGGCAAGAGCAGTTGCAGAAACGGATATTCTGCTAGAATATATGGCATATACAGTGAATATAGGTGGACATATTATTCTGTACAAGGGCATACAACAACAATCTTATGACAACGTAGCGACCAAACTAGGATTAAACAGAGCTCAAGTATATGAATACAATCTACCTAATGACTACGGACAGCGCAGGCTACTAATCTATACCAAAATTAAACCAACCCCTCCGCAATATCCTCGCTCCAATGCAGCTATACGCAAGAGTCCACTGGGAGCAGGCAAGTAGACAGATAGTGCATAGTATATTCGTAGTATATATAACACTAATATTGTATCCACTAGATATACAGTTACCAATTAACTGGATTTACCTGCAAAGACTCAGCACTAATATGCCCTATTACAACGCCAGTGTTAATATCTGCAATAATATAATCACAACAATATTGTATCCACTAGATATACAGTTACCAATTAACTGGATTTACCTGCAAAGACTCAGCACTAATATGCCCTATTACAACGCCAGTGTTAATATCAGCAATAATTTATCACAACTTAATCTTATTACTTGAAAAATCAAAACATTTATGATAACATTATAGGATATAAGGGGGAGTGGGCTATATGGGTAAAGTTATTGCCTTTTCCAATCAAAAAGGCGGTGTGGGCAAAACTACATCCGCAATCAATATGGCAAGTTACGTAGCAACACTGGGCAGAAAAGTTCTTATTGTCGACTTTGACCCGCAAGGTAACACGACTAGTGGTTTTGGCGTGGAAAAGAATACTCTCAAGAGTACCGTATATGATGTACTTATGGGCTATTGTAAGGCTCAAGATATTATTACGCCAACAATGGTTCAAGGACTGAGCCTTATGCCTAGCAATATAGACCTCGCTGCTGCAGAAGTAGACCTAGTTAACATGGTTAACAGGGAATATACGCTCAAAGAGAGCCTTAAATCAATTCGTACCAACTATGATTACATATTTATCGATTGTCCCCCATCACTTGGACTACTCACGCTTAATGCTCTCGTTGCATCAGACAGCGTGATTATACCTATACAAAGTGAGTTTTTCGCACTTGAGGGGCTCTCTCAACTGATGAACACAATTAAGATTGTTAAACAACGACTTAATACTACCATAAAAGTTAATGGAGTGGTATTGACAATGTATGATAATCGTTCTATAATAAGTAGACAAGTTACTAGTGAGATACAGAGATACTTTGGTGATAAAGTTTATAGTGTGGCCGTGCCCCGCAACGTTAAACTGGTAGAGGCGCCTTCCTTTGGCGTACCTATTTCGTCGCACGCACCCGGCAGTTCTGGCGCAATTGCGTATCAACTGCTGGCAAAACAATTTATCCAAAGGGAGGAAAGTTAGTACATGGCACAGCAAAAAGGGCTAGGTAGAGGTTTTGCCTCGCTGTTGGGAATGAACGATGTAGAACTGGAGCCCAAAAGCACTACAATGGATGCCCCCATTGAAATAGAGCTAGAGGAAATCGACCCCAACTATGAACAACCGAGAAAGAACTTTGATCAAGAGTCCTTACAAGAGTTGGCCAACAGTATTACCCAACACGGAGTTATTCAGCCTATTATATTGACAAAGATAGGCACTAGATATATGATAATAGCAGGCGAGAGAAGATTCCGCGCTAGCAAACTGGCTGGCAAATCTACTATCCCTGCCATAGTACGCAACTACACGCCACAACAAGTGAGAGAGATATCTCTTGTTGAGAACTTACAGAGAGATGACCTCAACGCCATAGAGGCTGCAAGAGCCATCAAGGAATTGATGACCAGCTTCAACCTCACTCAAGAGAGCGTGGCTGACAGACTGGGTAAGAGCAGACCCGCTATCGCTAACACACTAAGGTTGTTATCGCTAAATGATAAGGTAATTGCCTTAATCGAAGAGGGTAAACTATCCAGTGGTCACGGCAGGGCGCTGGTTGTAGTGGTCAACCCTGTTGACCAATATAGGTTAGCTCTTAAGGTAGTAGAGAACAAGCTGAGCGTACGCGAGACTGAGAAGGCCGTGAGAGACCTGCTTAATCCAACGGCTGTCAAGGTGGTCGAGAAGCCACCAATTAGTATTGAATTAAAAGAATTAGTTGAGAATATGACTCGTGCATTTGCAACAAAAGTGTCTGCTATTGGTAATGATGAGAAAGGGCGCATACATATTGATTACTTTACCAAGGACGACCTAGACCGTATATGCGCGCTTATTGATGACTGGAATAAACGCCAAGAGAATTGATTATATTCTAGTTAGCGAGATATTGTCGACTAGGGAGGATAATATGCCTACTACTTTTGAAATAATTATCATTGCAGTATTTGCTCTGCTATTAGTTCTAGGATTTGTCAAAGGTTTCATGCGGATACTACTTGCCCTGTTGGAGTTCTTCGCTTATATTGTAGTGTGGGTACTTTTTATGGGAAAGTTAGGTTTAGCGCTCGAAACCAGGATTTTTCCTATTTTCACACAGACAATGATAGAGGATATGTCAGCGCTACCCGTTGTCAATCCCAGTACGGTTGTAACCCTCTTATGGATGTTCATTGCATTCTGGGTGTTGTTCCTAGTGGTAAGGCTGTTATTCGCACTGATTGGTGCGCCTATTAAGAGAGCTATTCGCAAGGGCAGACCGATACGCAGGTGGGACAGGGCATTTGGTGTAGTATTTTTGACCATCATCCTTATAGCAATTACATCTGTATTAATGGCAGTGTTCCAGAATATAGGAGCCATATCTGACGGCACTATTGCATCGATATATCCAGAACTCAACGGTGCTGTTGGCAGAATGCTCAAACCAACAATTGACAAGTTGCCAACCCTACTTAACGATCAAGTTATGAATGGATTATTCCTCAAACTCGTTGCAGGTGATAAGAACCTGTTGGGCAACCTAGTTATAGGATTCATCTTGCCATAATAAGGTAATTTCGTGCCCAGTTCTCCATGTAGAATATCCTAGTTTTATTAGCTATTTCGGGCAGGGCAAGTGGTGTGTTGATGATATATCCTGAGTGGCTGTTGACACCACTCTAACAGCCTACATGTAGACAACATATAAATAGACAGAACGAGGAAACAATCCCTTGTAGGGCAAATAAGGGGCTCAAAACACTATCACATATAACCTAGCAGAGCAACGGTGCCATAAGATACACGATTGCTCGCTTACATTGGACAGACTTAATCAGACTGCCAAAGCACACTGAAAACATAGTATATATAAGCGTTCTTTCCTCGTCTTGCGTGGCAGTAATTGCGCACTAATTAGTTCAGCACTTCTAGACCTAACACATTGGATTATTAGAGTGAGCAAACAATTATTATCTCAGCGCAAATTGGCACGAGTAAGATTAGCGCATTAATACTTATAACGTGTGTTTATTGATATATTCTGCCCTATTAAACTACGGAATATTGAGAGCGCATAGGTTAATTGCTTATTTTCCACTGAACATTAGCATTAATCAGCGTAATACTAGTTAAGTAGTACGGTGAATACAATAAGTGTGGCCGTTCGGATTGTAAATGACTGCATTTCTGTTGATTTGACCATGCGCAACCACCAAGACAAACCCATACAAGTTGTATGTGAATTATATTCATATACTGTTTTGATAAGGTAGATAACAGTGATGTAACATTAGGCTATAATTCTTAATATACTGGTCGAATAGAATTATCACCCCCACTTCCGCACTGTATAATAACAAAAAATAACGATACAAAAACGAATATTTATATAGATGTTCATTTTTGGTACGGAGGTCGTTTATGAATAGTATCAACATAGGCTTATTAGCGCTAGTTGGCCCAGAGGTTACCGACAAATTGTTGGGACATACATATCTAGAGCTGGCTATTGGTGCTCTTATTTTGTTCTGCATAATATTTGGACTAGTCAAAGGATTCATGAGACAACTGCTAGGCTTTATCAGTTTTGCAGGTTCTTTAGCTGTCGGAGTCATATTTTTTGACGAACTAGGCAATGCTGCAAACGCGCGTTGGCCATTTGGGGTGGAGAATCCTTGGGTGTCCAACTGTATTTGGTATGCAATTGCGTTCTTTGCACTATTTATTGTAACCAAGTTGGTAACAACTGTACTGATGAGAGCTTTAAGAGGGTTTATTAGATTACCTATCGTCAGTGGATTGGACAGATTCTTCGGTATGTTACTCGCATTATTCGTTCTTTATGCATGTGTCTCACTACTGATTGGCGCAGAAAGTGTACTACCAGATGGTGACATCAAGAACCTTTTATGTGATCAGGTATATAATGGAAGATTTTTGAGCGTTTTGGCTGGTAAGGCAAATTGGCTTGGTAGCCTTGTATTTGGTGGCTAATTAGAATAACATTTGTTTATGCACTAGAAACCCCGAATTATCGGGGTTTTTTCTTACTTAAATACCTGTTTAGTCATTCCTTTGTTTCCCGTGAAACATTAAATTGACGCAATTCGTCAAAATGTTTCATGTGAAACAACCATTCTACATTTAATGCTACAATTATAAGTCTATATATGCGTTATTGTACCACTAAATTAATTTCACAATATAACTAGAACGTAATTATATTTAATATGACTGATTAGTTAGTGCAGTAAATAATACTGTCGTAAAATTATTCTAGATTAGGTCTAAATGAACACCGTAACAGCACTCAAGCATAAAGGACAAATAATATGTAGCATTGAGCTGTTTAACGGATAGCAACAATGATAGTAAAAACGAATGTGTATTCATCTAACTCAGTGCCAAACCGCTGCATTAGCTATCATAAGTATTTGATAGCTAGTTTTATATTGTGATTAATAGTGTTGCCGTTTTGTTCTTAGGTTTGTCAGCAATGCCAATAATTAACGCTATTAATCTGTAGTCAACTGCGTTGATAGCAGGTTTTCTTACTTTGGCCAACGATACCCGTAGTCAGGCTGTAGACTTGCGGTTGATAATAACAACACTCGCACTACGGAACGTGTGTAAATGAGTGAAGTATCAGTTTACTTAAGTAATGATAGTCTGCGGTTAGGTTTGCGTGTCAACTCGTCCTTTGCGATAATTCGACACGGATAGTGTCATAGTCAATAAAGAACGATGTTCACTATATAATAACATAGCAATGGTGGACGGAAGAAAAGGGGCGTAAAGAGCACTGTTTGTACAATGTTATATCTCTATACAACCTATTTTGTTCTAAATGCCGTAATCATATAGTCATAATCAATGATTGGTGCCCGACCCGTGCGAGTCACAGCGTGATTGCATATATTACAGTACAGCACATCGTTTACAGGTCGTATACAACCATTATAAGTGCAGGATAACACACTGTCTTGCTGTAATTCATGCTGGCAGCTTGCTTAATCTAATCTATATTTACCAATACACACGCAAATATGATATTAAGTATATACAATCGAGTAAATATACTGTTATTCTGACAGTAAAAATATCGTGTAGTACGTTGGCATGCACTTGTTAAGGTTGCATACAGAGTACCCCCAATAACCAGCTTACTGCTGTAGTACACATTTGTTACCAGCATATGTATGTTGGAATGATATAGCAGAACAGCAATTCTGCACTTGTTATCTACATTTCGGCCATTTAACTCATTGCATAACGATTAATCGCTTGATATACAGTTAACGAATAGCTATTTGATTATGAAAGTTATTCACCTTACTATTAGTACATATTGTACTGTGTTGTGTTGCGATGACAGTATATTAATTAACAACTTAATTAGAGTATATTGACACCGCGAAACTAGTTGTTGGATAAACAATCATCAAATTGTGCTTATACATGCACACTTTAGAATAATTATATATGAATAATGCTTATGTCGTGTTACGAAATGTGGTTAATTATCGACCAATAAGGCAACGTTCAATCAGCGTTTATACGTGCACACCTTAGAATAATTATATATGAAATAATGCTCATGGCGTGTCACGAAATGTGGTTTATTTTTGACCGATAATGTAATGCTCAATCGCACTAGATTTGACCAAAAATAAGTTAAAAAAGCCGGATAAAAACGCGCGCAAATCATCACAAAGAATAAGATTTTATGACCCCTGTAAGAAGCAATTAGGCATTTATATGTCAGGTCACCTGTGCCACATTATAGTAACCTTAGTTTGTTACCGACCATGCGTGTTGTGCCGACAGAATGGCAATTAAGGGCTCAAAACGGCACAGAGTATTCGAATATACATTTTGTTGCCATAAGACACAGTTAACACCGTAGCCCATAAGTATTAGTTTACACAAATAGTCGAGCAAATAAATTGACCAAAAAACAGCCGATTAATCCTGCACATTTTTACCTCATAAAGGCAATAAATAGCTATGGAAACTACAATAATTATTGCCCAAAATAATAAGTAAATCATGGCGAGTTAACACACTTAACAGCGTGATATAACCCAAGAAAAATACTGGTTACTAGTATTAAACCGCACTATTGATGTCAATAATGGTAGGCAGATTGATTAGTGCATTAATCAATGTAAGCGATAGAGCAATATACGATGCAGACCTTATATATCTTGCATTAATAAGCCGAAATGCACTGTGTACCTTAATGCACGCACACATACACGCACCGCTCAATAGACAACATAGATTATGCACAGTTAATTACTGAATCGCAGTCACAATTAATACACATCAATGCATTAGCACCGTGACACGTTATAACGTAATCTATATTATTAGTTAACACCTACGATAATCAAGGAGTTCTATCTGATTAATATCTACCGATAATCAAGGAGTTCTATATGACTAACAAGCAAGTTTATATTTATAACCCCAATGCTAGACACGACCTCGCGCAGGAATTACCCCCTCGCGAGCAAGTAGTCTACTTCTGTATCGGCACGCAAAAGGTAGTGGCAGATAGTTTAGGCCCAACAGTTGGAACCATTTTGCAGGAGAAAATGAAATCCCCGATATTTGTCTATGGATATTTTGAGGCAGATATCAGTGCGCTCAATCTACTTAATGCGTATGAGTTCATCCGCACCCTGCACCCCGATAAAAAAGTACTAGTAATTGACGCGGGAGTAGGCGATGAGAGCGAAATCGGTCGCATAATCTACAAACCCACACCGCTTCTGCCCGGTGCAGCCACCAACAAGAATCTACCCTCGCTCGGCCACTATTCAATTGTGGGCATTGTCGCACTGCGAGGCCTTGAGGACTTCTACCAATCTACATCAACTAAACGTGAGTTAATTAATGACATGGCTCAAGTAATAGCGGATGCCATACTCTCTCAATGTGGGTAAAAACGCGCATTACCAGTACTTAATCGCATAGACTTATATAGGGCACATTTATATATAGTGTCTTATTTTTTTGCTCAATGTACACGCAATAGATAGACACAATAGGTTGTATTGTATACAATCATTGTATGCGTGCTCACGTTGTACGCGCAACCTATGACACACGTCAAGTTACTACATAATCCGTTATGCGTAAGCGTTACGTGGTAAATCAATAGACATCAATCTGCATAACAGCCAAACGCAAATAAAATCTAAACAGTTTGACACAATAAGATGTGTGTGTTAAAATAGTCCAAACTAAACACGAGGAGAAAATAATTGGGACCAGACAAAAAAAGAAATACAGCCAGCATAATTTTCTTTGGCGTAATTGTCGTGCTGTTGATAGTTGCGTTATGGTATTTCATGAATGGCGACTTGGGTAATAATACGGCATATACTGAGTTCCTTGACGAGTTTTCGGCAGGCAAAGTATCTCAAGTATACGTTAAAGGTTATTATAAGATTCATGTTATCTATACTGATAGCCGTAAGACTAATGTCGCCAGAGACCCTGACGAGATAATCACTATTCCTAGCAGAGAACAGTTCTGGGAGGACATTAAACAGATAACCGAAGCAGAAGGTCGTACTGTCAGTGCAGACATTATTGACTATAACGACCCACAGCAGGGGACTATATGGGACTATCTAGTGCCACTACTGACAGTTGCTATTGGAGTGGTGTTGGTTGTATTCCTGTTCAGGGCAATCAACAAGCAGAACAACCAGAGTATCAATTTTGGCAAAAGTACAGCTAGAGTTACCACCAATATTAAAGTAAGATTTACAGATGTTGCAGGCGCAGAGGAGGAAAAAGAGGAGCTGGCAGAGGTAATTGACTTCCTCAAGTCTCCCAAGAGGTTTACAGAACTGGGCGCACGCATACCACACGGGATATTACTAGTAGGTCCGCCCGGCACAGGTAAAACATTATTTGCCAAAGCAATAGCAGGCGAGGCAGGAGTACCATTCTTTTCCATATCCGGTTCGGATTTCGTTGAGATGTTCGTAGGTGTCGGTGCTAGCCGTGTGCGAGATTTATTCGAAAGCGCCAAGAAGAACACCCCCTGCATTATATTCATTGATGAGATAGACGCCGTAGGTAGACAAAGAGGAGCAGGACTGGGTGGCGGACATGACGAGAGGGAACAGACACTCAACCAGTTGCTTGTCGAAATGGACGGTTTCGAGACCAACGCAGGCGTTATAGTAATGGCAGCCACCAACAGGCAGGATATACTAGATCCGGCATTGCTCAGACCGGGTAGATTCGATAGGCAAGTATATGTTAATAAGCCAGATATAAGAGGTAGAGAAGCTATACTTAGAGTACACGCACGGAATAAGCCTATGGCAGAGGATGTAGATTTCAGGGCAGTTGCACGTATTACATCAGGATTTACCGGTGCAGACCTCGAAAATCTTCTTAATGAAGCAGCCATACTGGCAGTTAGAAATCATCGCAAGGCACTGACGATGGCAGACCTTAATGAAGGCATTAATAAGGTTATCATGGGGCCGGCAAAAAAATCTCGTCTTGTTACCGAGTATGACAAGAGAATCACTGCATATCATGAGTCTGGACACGCCATAATTGCGTCTTCGCTCAAGTATTGCGATCCGGTGCACGAGGTTACCATTATTCCAAGGGGCTCAGCAGCAGGATACACAATGACAAGGCCAGATAACGACAACGAGCACGAAATTAAACAAAAACTGCTAGACTACATCACAATGGCACTAGGTGGCAGGATAGCAGAGGAAATAGTTATTAAACAAGTATCAAGTGGTGCGTCGCAAGACATTAAGAATATAACAAAAATGGCTCACCAAATGGTTACAGAATGGGGCATGAGTGATGTCATAGGGCCATTATACTACGGTTCAGGTGGTGAAGTATTCGTCGGTAAGAGTTACCAGACAACTAAGGCATACTCTGAGAAGATGGCAGGCATTATAGACGACGAGATAGGTAATATCGTTAAAGAATGTTTAGAGAGAGGTCGTAAGATATTGACCGAGAAAACAGACATTCTACACACCATGGCCAAAGTGTTATTCGAGAAGGAAACCATACACAGTCAGGAAGTAGAAATGATACTACGCGGGGATAGTGTTGAACAAGTAATAGACTACATGGATTCACAGGATAAGAAACTGCAGGAGATAAGTAACCGTTCAACTAAACAAGAGAGTTATGATATACCCACTACGACTCCCACCCCTCCAACTAGTCCAGAGGACACACCCCCTCAACCATAACACCAGATAATATAATAAGTGAATTATTCTGTTAAATGCAGATATAATTCACTTATTTTTTTGGCATAATATATATAGGAGTAAAGCTATGAGAAAACAGTTGGAAAAGATAGTATTAATAGCACAGATAGTAGTTGGCCTATTGATAATGTTGATATCGTTATTAATTGTAACCACACTGGGCGACGGAGTTGGTTTCTTTGATAATGTAGCAACCAATGTCATACTGTTGATACTCATTATTATATTCGTTCTGCTATCTATCTATCTATTGATGTGCACATTCTCCCATAATGGCAAAGTTAAGAAACTGACTCTTTATCAACAAAAGGATACTTTAACCCAAACCACTGCCAAGGTAGTTGAAGGGCTAATCAAAGATTGTATTGCCCAGTGTGGGGGAGTCAGGGTGAAGAAGATTAAGATTATCGAAACGGACACCGGCGTTGTATTGCGATTAAGCGTGGCAGTTGCTCACGATAATGTCAGCCACAGTATAGGCAAGTTAAGACAGACCATAGAGGATACGTTCTTCGAAGTGTTCGCTATTGATTTAGAATCTATAGATTTTTTAATTGTTAAGCTGGCCAAGAAGAGAATAGTAAAGGACACACAGGCACCTACTCAGTCAACACAACAAGAGCAACCGACTCAAGATATAGACGAGCAACCTATTCAACAGGATAGTCAACAAGAGCAGATAGACAATCAACCCACTCAACACAATCAGGAAAGTGAAGAATCTCCTAAGCCAAGTGTAGACAGTCAACTAATGCAAAGCAAGATTGAACAAGTAGAAGCCAAAGAACAACAATTAGAACAGCAACTTGAGCAGATACAGCAACAAGGTGAACAAGATGAACAGGCAAAAGACGCTCAAAACGAATCACAGACTGATGATGAATCCATAGATACACAAGTAATTAAGAAATAGTTGTATGAATCATATCTAGCCCAACTAACTTGCTATCATATAACTATTATACTCTATACAGCCCTTGCTTATACAAGGGCTGTTTGTATGTAGGCAAAAAACAGTCAGGTCTATAGTACAACTACATATGGCTGTTAATGGCACTAATGATAGGGTTCACAATCAACACAACTATGTAAAGGCGGATAGTATGTGATAGTTGAATGAATATTCTTGAATCTTTGTGTGTTATATTTTTAACGCCATACAATGTAACGTAAATATAGAATAAGCGTCAACGTGGTTAATATTAACGCATAAGTTTACTGCCAGTCCGTACGTTAGCGCAGAAATGATTATGTAAGCGAAAATAACCAATAAACTGTTTTGCTTTGCATAAAAACATGGTATTATTGAATCAAGAATAAGGAGAATAATATGTTAGAGCATGACGATAATTATCCTCGCCCCCAGTTGCGAAGAGATAAGTGGATACCTCTTGACGGCCTGTGGCAATATGCGATAACCGATAACGAGAGTTGTACGGACAAGTATGACGGTAATATAAACGTGCCTTACAGTCCGGAGTGTATAAATAGTGGCGTCA
>Ga0265294_10005012_pt1 | contig 16246 bp, 10 predicted proteins | sample MunlanPumphouse3_FD_192504 | JGI IMG/M metagenome (GOLD analysis project Ga0265294, IMG submission 192504) | Groundwater microbial communities from a municipal landfill in Southern Ontario, Canada - Pumphouse #3 | ecosystem: Environmental > Aquatic > Deep subsurface > Groundwater | place...
ATAGAGTTCGGCCCGTTTTTCAGGACTCAGAGCCGATAAGCGCTCCCCAAGCATGTCAAAACAGGGGAAAAAGGAGCATGAGGTCCGTCCTCCCTGTGCTCTGCGATATATATTGCCGATAAGACGTGGCAAGTCAGTATCAGGAGCATTATCCCATGGAAAAAACGACGCCTCTTGGCAGATTTTACATATCCATGGAAACGCAACCTCATTGTCGCGAATAGTATATATAGCTTGTATAAAATATTGCAGAAGGGGATGGGGCTGTATATCACATAAAGAAAAATCGCGGGGGCATGCGGCAAAAAGTGTGTCAGGATGAGGTGTTGTTATCACTTTTTGAACAAAGTCTTGTAAAGAAAATGTTTTTTTATCTTGGTTTATGTGTGTGTTTCCCATAAAAAACTCCTTGTTCTTGTCATGTCTTGTATTTTTTGAACTTCCCACGATTAAAATCACGGGTGTTCTCCGCTTTCCCTATAAAGAAAGTGGTATTTCCTCGCTATCGCTATTTTCCCTATGTGTATGGACATTAAGTTCCAATGCGGAATCATACAGTGAATCAGTAATGTACGTGCGCATGGGTGGTGTTTTTGCCCTCGTTGAAAAATAACTCATCATATTTTTATACTCCTTATCTGAAATGGGAGTCATCTGTTCAGGAATTTGGGTTATTGTTCGAGTAATGCGTTTTTGGCGTTGGCTGTCCAACGTTATATCAGTTACATAATGCAGGGTGACAGTGTCTCCTGGCTGTAATGGTGCTGGATTTTTGTCCCGTGTTTGTTTCCAGAACATAAAAGTCTTTGGAGAGGTTTCATTAGGGATTTTCATACACACTTTTTCACACACGAGGTCCTTGTCTTGATTATGCGTATCTGTCAGTGGTTGTATGGATACGATTTCTCCACGAACAGGGAATGGGGTGGAGTGTAATGTCTGTCTATTGTTTTTTTGGGATAGACACATATATTTTTTTTGAGAAATGCTATCTTCAACATATGTTTTTGTAAACTGTGTTCCGTTGTCAATTGAAATATTTTCTTTTTTTATAAGGCGCATATTTTTAAACGAAGGGTTGGAAATATACTGCGATTGTGGGAATACAAGTTCCTCAACCGTAATATGCATATTTTTAAATGCGTTCACTCCCTCTAACAGAGTTACTCTTTTTTGGCAATCTTTTTCCATAACAACAGGAGATTGTTTTTGTATATACCCATCCGCTACACCGAGTAAAAACAGTATTTTATTTTCCCCCGATGGTGTTGTGGCACGATATTTGTGGCTTTCGCTTTTGGCCTGCTTAGACAAGGTAATAACGTCTTGAAGAGAACGCGGAATTTCACGTCCCTCATTGTGTAAGTTCAGACAATTATAGACGTGCGACTTATGTTCTCCCAAGAGAGTCGTAATTGAGGCTCCATATTTTTTTGTAAAATACGCTGGAATATATTCTGTGGCAATACGCGTGATACACGCCCCAAGATACTTTTGGTAAGAGTATAAAATCCCCTGTGGAACATGACGTGTTTGTCCCATGCTCTCTTTTTTGCTTTCTTTTGATAGAAGAGACAAAAGCAAAACTTGGTCACTACCAATAGAAGACGTGCTTTTTTTATGTGGGTCGTCATCTTTTCCTGCCATTACGTGTAAAAGCGAACGGTATTGTGGGTTTTCTTTTGTAAAATTATTCCATATTTTTGTGATGTATATTTGGTCTTCAGGGTCCGCAAGACACGAAATAATATCAGAATAGTGGGTTCGTGTTGCTTCGTGGAAAACGTCCCACCCACGTATTATGGCCACAGGATTGAGTTTTTCATCGTCTATATATAAAGTATCAAAGACTTTTTGGTTTTTGAATTTGTCTGGGAAGCATATGATATCCTCGGGAGACGCACAATATTGCTCGGGAGGTGTAGCTTCCGGGGAAACAAAGGTTGTCTGTTTTATAGCGTGTGGGTTGTCTATCACCATAGTTGGTAATGTAGTTTCAGAAAAGAGGTTTTTAACACATAGAAGTACCCATTCGTGCGTCGATTCTTTTTGGCACAAAATGACTCCACCCAATTCGGGAAGGTATGCGTTCATTTTTGGGGCTATAAAAAAAGCTTTTCGAAAAAGAGAGTATATTTCGTTTAATTCTTCCCCATAGCGATATTGTTCCTTGTTTTTCATGTTCTTGCCTCCATCAACAAAAGACACTTTCTCTTCATAAAGTATATGTGTTTTTTTCTGTTTTGGTTCTGTTACAAGCTTATTTCCGCTTGAGACATGCGTGGAACCTGTTCTATATCGATATCAGTGTTTTTGATATATATATTCCCAAATGGCGGACGTGTAATGTCTACATGAGAGGAATCGGGCACATACAACCACATAACGGGACAGAGCGGTTCAATGAGATGTCCTTTATATTGTGGATGCTCAGAGATAAAAACGTCATAGTCGTTATTGGGAATCTGTGTCAAAGCTTTCGCAATGTGGGGGGATGCTTTTGATATATGTCCAATCTGCATATCGGAAAAAACGATAACAGCGTTTGGTAAAGTATCAAGAGTCTCAATTCTTCGGAAAAGGTCCGTAAAGTCTGTTTCTCCATGGGTATTGGCGCGAAGTATGGTATGTGCTGTATCAAAGAGACATTGAAATGAAGGTGAGCCTACAATCGCTTCTTTCCAGTCGCGTATTCTGTCATCACATTGGGCGATGATAATGCGGGTTCCAATACGATATGTAGACAAATATGTCAACGTTTTGTGTAGGCTTTCAGCTACAGCACTATCGCTCATTGACCCTGATATATCAACAGCTATGACAACACAGCTTTCTGACATAATATTTTTTGTAGGTAAACGTGGAGCAGGAAGCCCTGTTAATCCTGAAATAACGCTTTCCTCCCATGATGGTGTATTCCACTCCTCGTGGGTTCTTGAACCAGGAACATACGCGTCCAAATAATTGATGGCGTCTTCCCAATCTTCATGTATAGACTTTTGATGATGTATGGCTAAAATTCTTTGGCTAATTGAAGGCGTCTGTTCTGATGTATAAATAGATTTTTTGCGTTGCAATTCAGTTATGAATGTTGATATGTTGTCTTGCGTGAAAGAATTTCTTGTAATATTTTCGATGTTTTTATGTACAAAGAAGTCGTGAGAGGTTAAAAGACCTTCATTAGCCGCAGACCCAAAAATATCATTGATTTTTTTATTTCTTGAAGATGTTGAAACAGCACATGTATCTATCAACGTTCTTAAGATACGTTCATATTCATTGGCATCTTTGGTTGTTCCCATGTCCTTATATCCATAGCTTATGGCTTTCTCACGAAGCAGGTGCACATAAATATCTTTGAGAGTATATGGTGTTTGGATTGCCTCTGGTGGTTGAATGAAGCCAATGAATGATAATGATGGAATTGAATTCGTCCATGCTTTTGGGAAAATAGACATAACGTAGGTGTTGACTTCCATATCACAGGCGATATTCAATATGTTCAAAAGGGTTGCGTCATGCATATATGAGGAATGGGAAAGCGCAATTGCTTTTGCGTTATGTGTATGCCCTAAAATAATGTGCATTATTTCATGGGTAAGCAACGCTTGAATAGTTTCAAGACCGGCGTTTCCACGAGTGTCAAGATAGAGTTTTAATTGCCCTATCCAAAGCGGATTGTATCGTAGGACATTCCCATCAGTACACAGAGATTGGATTGAGGTATCTGGAATCAGGGGAATATGCCGTAATCCATGGGATATGACAAAAATGTCCGCATTTTTAACAGATGCCCGCTGGAGAGTGCGGTTTGCTTCATTGATACTTTCTATCCCTGTATGCATTATTTCTTCTGGTGTTTTATCCACCTGTTTTGGAGTGTGCTGTTTTTCCACCATTTTTTATCTCCTCCCCCCTGAAATGATGTCCATGACTTCGTCAATTTCAAAGGAGCGCATGCATGTGTATAAAAAACGTATTTGTGTGGGTGGCAATCGAAAACGCAGGTGCGTGTATCTGGTTATATAAAAAAAGAGAGGAGCACTTTGGCGCATCATTTCAATGAAAGAACCGTTGATAATGTCTTCATTTAAAAATGAGATTTCTATAAGAGTATGTTGTTGCCATTCAGGTATGTATATATCGCTGTCGTCAATATCGAAAAATAACGAAAACATACGTAGGATGTCTTGTGTTTTAGTGATAGGAGAAGACACTCCCGTATCTTTTACGGTATGTAAAAGGGCAATCCCGGAAATATCAAGCAAAGGAATTGACAGTATGAGCGTATTGTCTATGACAGGTTCGATGTCTATACAATTAGATAAAAAGGTCATTCGTCACTTCACCTTGCTCGCCAGTATCAAGTACTGTTGTTTCTGTATTTTTAACTTCTTTTTGAGAAAAGTCTTGAATTTTTTTGTTGCCCTGCGACATACATGTTTCTACGTTTACTTTTTCTTCCGGAAACCCACGAATGCATCGCCAACGTTCTGAAAAATACTCAAGGGTTACAAGCGCGGGGAACACATATAAGATATTTTTAAAATCAGTTCCCTTGGCTTTTAAATGAATATTATTTTCATACATTATTCCATAATTTTTAAGCCCTTGTTCTATGACAGTGTCGGGGGAAACCAGAATTTCTCGTTCAAGCCTTGAGATGATAATATCTTTCCCAGCGCTATATGGGAAAAGGCTTATAAGACGAAACGCATTTTGAATATCTACACCATTGGCCGCTTTTTTGTTTTCAAATGATTCTCGAAGTGTATGAAGCACATGGGCAACTATTTGATTGGCAACCACTGTTGAAAGAGTAGCGACCGTATTATCGCGAAATACATCGCCCCATATTGAATTAATGCTTTTTTCAATGTCATGGCGTATTGTTTTTTCGTCCCTGTCCAATATTTTCGTATAATCTTTCCTTTTGACATTATTCAGCAATGACCTTGCTTGTAAAGTACTGTGTTTTTCCGTATCGAAGAAGGATTCGTGAACACATCCGTTTAACCGTGACATTGTTTCTGGGGAAAGTGGACGCACGACCCATTTTCCAGCCCCATTATCCCAAACTGGTTCGGCATCCATGGCGCCTGGCATAAGAATGGTTTGAAACTGATGTGTTTTTTTCAAAAGCATCTGTATGTCAGGCAGAAATTCCGTAGCTTTAACAGCCGCTCGATATTCTTCGGACATGTCTTCCCCAATGAGAGGCGTAAGGATATACGCTACGTATTGTTCCAATGACAAATCAGGGTAGAGGGCGCAATTTCCTATGGCAGAAGCCCACGTCCTCAAGGTGGGAAATGCGGGACTTTCGCGTAAGTCCCTGCCTGTTGGCTGGTTAAAAAAAGTCTGCATTTTTGAATCGTACAATCGACTTTCCAAGAATAATAGGATTGATTCTTCTCGGCTTCCCTTTTGTATATCAAATGTGTTTTTGAGCCAGCTAATCCACTGCCGAACCATGGGGAAGGTCAGTTCTGTCGTAAAATGGCGCATTCTGTTCGCAAGCGCTTCATTCCACTCACGGATACTCCCCGGATTGGAGGAACTCCCAGGGGGGTTGGTGGTGACTGTAACCATAGAAAGTGGGTGAAGATGTTTCCCTGGCACTATTTCTCGCTCAAGGATAAGTTTGAGGAGACGGTTCTGCATATCTTCACCAGCATTCCCCGTTCGGAGGAGTTCGTCAAGATTGACAACTGCGGGGTGTTCAGTAAGACGCATACCTTCTTCCGTGGGCAAAATAGTAACAACGCCACGCGCGCTGTCAGGTACGGGGACCCCAAAAAAAGCGCTGTGTAAATTTGGAACTGAAAAAGAGGCTAAATCAAGATTCAGGTCATTGCTAATGTATTCCATAACTCGTGATTTGCCTGTCCCGACAGTTCCTTGGAGAGCCATGACAACATTGGCCGCTCTGAGAGTTTCTTTTATTTTGTTTTTCGAAAGTCCCATTATTTGAGTAGGCATAACGACCTTTGGGACAATACGTTGTGGGTTGTTTTCCCATTTTTGCTCAATGGCTACATTAATGCACTCCAATAATTTCCAGAGCCCCAGTTCTATGACATCACGTGTCTGAACAGCTTGTAAAATAGCATTGCCAAGAGATATGGCGTCTTTTTTCTTGTACCCCAACACCATCCCTGTGGCTTGAGCTGTTAAAATGTCAGCACCGCTATGTGTTCTATCTGCATTTTTTCTACTTTCTTCATAAAGGGTATCTAAATAATTATTTTCTTTTAATGTGTTGAATTGGATGTCGGAAAGAACTGTCAATTTCGCAAGTCGTGCTTGAAGTTCTTGTTTGTAACGAGATTGCTCAACGGTTTTGCATTCTGTGTCCTCAATTTTTCGTGAAAGATTGCGTATTTGTCTCTGCAGAAGCTCGTGTTTGCCCATGACATCCATTTCTACGTCATCCATTCCAAGCATTTTAGTCTCAGGGTGAGTTATGGAGTCTAGGCATAATGAAGCAATTTCAATGGACATGTTGTATTTAAAAATCAACTCGTCTCGAAGAGGTTCTGTTTTTTTTAAATGGAAGAGCAATCTTTTTCTTTGTTTTTCAGCATCAAGCCCTTGTTTTTTTGTTGTGGGAATTAACTTTATCATTTCTGGTTCAACATCAGATAAAAATGCGGAAAAAACAATGGCAGGATACATACTAACAACTATAGATTCAATTTCAGGGATTGTAACATAAGTTGTTTTGGGCAACGTCGTGTTCCTCCATATACATTTTATAAACATTGCGTTTATTTTTTTTCTTAATAAAAAGTATATCGGACATAGAGGGGATATAAACATTTTTTATAAAAACTGATATTCTATTATATGAGGTTTATGGTTTTTATGGTGTACTTGTTATCTTATGAATATGTGTTGTAAGATATATATTGAATAAAAAAACAAGGGAGATTCTTTTTTTATGATATCTACTTCTTCTTTATATAAAATATATAATGGAAACATAAATAATATGCCTGTATGGGGGATAGTCAGCAGTGAGCTTCCGGTCAGTGTTGATGGAATGTATCGTGTTATCTCCCGTAACCATGCTTCCACCACATGCGAAAAAAATAAATACATGTCTGTGGGATTAACCCCAAAAGCAAAAAAATGGAAACAAAAAATGCAACATTTAGCAGCATTAACGTCCCCATCAAAACCTTTTCTTGGTGAGGGGCCGTATTGCTCTTTTTTGTTTTTGGGAGTCTTTGCCAATAACGATACTGATAACCGGCTTAAAATTTTGAATGATTCTTTAGAAAAAACAGTTATCAGTAACGACAAGCGGATAAAAAAGTCATTACAATATAAAACTATTGTAAGAAAGCAGGTCGATATCGGATACTTTTTTCTCATATCCCAACGAACAAATTTTCAATTTCTTTTTCAGCGCATGGAACGTTTTGAAGAAAATGTGACCGGAGGGTTTGAAGATACGGGTTTTTTAAAAACGATATCCGCACATATACAAACTCTTTTCCCTGAAATGGGAATTCGTATATCAAATATGTAAATACAGAGGTGTTGAGTCACATGTTTTTGCCTGTCGGATGCCCCAAATACCCCATAAAAACAGAAGAAAAAACGGTAACAAAAGGTATAACTCAGGAGATGCGGCCTTCGGTTCTTTTTGTCTCTGGTCGTGATTTCGAGGAGGAAAAGAGGGCTGTTGTCGCGAATTTATTTTCCCTTTGGGGCGTTCCTCTCGACAAGCAGTTTGAATGTGTGACACGTAACAATACACATTATCGCGTGGTTGTAACAGGCCCATCAAATTTTGTAGTACCTGCCGATGCACCGTTATATATCAGGGCGTCGCGTATTGTATCTGCCGCACGGCAGGTATCTGAAAAAATAACCATAATAGCTCACGTTACGCCGCGGCGGGGTGTGCGAGAAAGGATAAAAGAATACATGTTGCAAGCGGAAAACCCCTTTCAATACGTATCTTTAGGTACTATTCTCAGAAATGATATTCCTTTCCCCGACTCAGTACGGATACGAATCGGGGAGGAACTGGCAAAATTTGAATATCAGGCCCGTCAGTTTTCTACACCTCAGGGTCAAGAACCTGCTTCATTACATACTCTGTTATCTATTGTTAATACGATAGTCACAGATGCTGTAACATCCCCCTTTTTTTCTAAAGAGAGTATCTGTGTAGCAGATAATGACATCATTCGTTTTCTGTGTATTGATACGCATTTTATTGATACCATCGGCGAGCATGGGTCGTGCGCGTTTATGCCAATACGGTTACGCCAAAGCAAAAGCCTCTTCTATAAAATAGCACCTACATACCCAGGGTTTAAAACCGACCTCTCATTTTTAGTTCAGTAAAGTGACTTATATCCACAAAAATAGATTTCTGAATTCATAGTATACAACAGCGTTTCCAGATTAACTTGGTAACTTGGGATGCTACGCCCCCCTACTTGTTTGTTCATTGATTTTTTTATTACAATAAAAAATGAAGATGGTAAAAATATATATACAACATATTTATTTGTGTATTGTATGTATTACAAGGATGTGCGTAGAAACAATGAATGTAAAAAAACAATGGGTTCCTCTTCACGTTCATACTGTATATAGCAACTTTGATGGGGCTATTAGTGTACCCAACCTTTTTGATTGGGCGGAAAACCATGAAGTAGAAGCGTTTGGTATTACAGACCACGGAATTATGAGTGGTATACCGCAGGCCGACGCTGTTTCAGAAAAAAAGACGTCGACACGCCCAATATATGGGTGTGAACTTTATATGGACCCTGTAATACATGCTCATGTCCCATCACGTCCAAGTCATCATCTTTTGGCATTGGCAATGAATAAAACCGGATATCACAATTTACTCAAGCTTATTTCTTTTGCTCATAAAGACAATTTTTATAGAAAACCCCGAGTAACGCTTGAAGCCATAAAAACCTATGGACAGGGGATTGTTTTTTCATCGGCCTGTATTAGTGGTGAACTTCCATCATTACTTCTCAATAAAGAACGTGATAACGCAAGAAAATTTGTTCGCGAAATGCTTGAGGCGACACAGGGGAATTTTTGTATTGAACTTGTTGATACGGGTGATAAAGATATTCGTCAGATGGCAATGAACAAGGAACTCTATAATTTAGCACATGAAATGAATGTTCGGCCCATCTTGACCTGTGATTCCCATTACTTTGCAGAGGACGCAAAATATCATTCTCATATTTTGGCCGTATCCCAAAAGAAATCGTTATCTGAGTTTTTGCAAAGCGGTATGGATATGTCATTGTTTGACCTGTCATTACGGACTCCGGAGGAGATGTGGAACCGGTGGGGACATGTGTATCCTGACGCATTACTTAATACGGTGGAAATTGCAAAAGAGTCGGAACATTTTTCTATTGTTCCGGAGACGTATCAAATGCCCCAGGTTGAGCAGGATGTTGTATCTCTTCCAGAAATTGCCCGGTCGGGTTTGCGTGAAAAATTAGATGCCCGTGGCATTTCAGGAGCACGGAAAAGCACGTATGAAGACCGGCTGGAAATGGAAATGAAAACAGTACATTCCATGGGATTTGATGATTATTTTCTCATGGTTCATGAAATGGTCCATTGGGCAAAAAACTCCGGAATTTTTGTAGGCCCTGGTCGAGGGTCAGCGGCGGGTTCTCTTTTGGCATGGAGCCTTGGGATTACATCCGTTGACCCGATTCGTCATAACCTTTTTTTTGAACGTTTTCTCAACCCTGAACGGGTCAGTATGCCCGATATTGATGTTGACTTTGAGGATACACGGCGTGGAGAGGTTATAGAGCATCTCAAAGACCGATACGGCGAAAAGGCTGTGTGTGGAATTATCGGGTATTCAGAGGCTCACTGGAAGGGGAGCCTGCGCGACGCGGCCAAAACACTTTCGTATGGAAGCGGCAAGGATGAACTTGGAGATGTGTTCGCTTCGGCAGTGTCAGATTATATTGACGCGGAATGCCTTGATAAGGGAGGAGTTCCTGTCTCGGAAATTCCATCTCTTCTCACAGATGAGGCTATTAGGGTAAATCCAAAATTAAAGAATAGCAAGGATAAGATGTTAGAAATAGCGTTTTTAGCGAGTAAATTTATTTCTCTCGTCCGTCACTATACAAAGCACGCCTCAGGTGTTGTTATTGCTACCCCTGATGTAACTGACCATTGTCCCTTGTACAATCTTAAAGGCAGTATGGTTGTACAGTACGACATGGAGGGAGTTGAGCGTGTAAAGCTCATAAAAATGGATATTCTCGGACTTTCCAATCTTTCCATGTTGCGAAGCACTTATGAAGCCTCAGTTCGATATGACCCTTCAACACCGTCCCCCGAAGCATTATATACTTTTCTGGACACATCAGGAGAAAACCTTGTGGACAGTGCTTCAAGTGGCATTGTTCCGGGAATTACTTCTCAAAACATGCAAAAAACGATTGATATTCTTGGTCAAGGAGACACAACGGGTGTTTTTCAGCTTTTTTCTCGTGGAATGAGAAAATTGCTTCGGAGCATCAAACCTTCTGACATAGATGCCTTGTGTGCGTTGATTGCTTTGTATCGTCCCGGCCCATTGGCCTCTGGCATGACAAGCGCCTATGTAGCCGAATGCAAGGGCGATGGACAAGAGAGTCCTTTCCCTCACAGCGTAATAGCCCCAATATCAGATATAACAAAAGATTCCAGGGGGATGATTATTTATCAGGAGCAGGTCATGCAGACAGCGCGTGTTCTTGGTGGCTATTCCCTTGGGGAGGCCGACCTGCTCCGCCGTGCCATGGGAAAAAAGAAACCGGAAGTTATGCAGACCGAAAAAAAACGTTTCGTTAGGCAGTGTATTGAACATGGGCTTACAGAAGAGGCGGCATCACAGACGTTTGATACGCTAGCGCATTTTGCGGGATATGGATTTAATAAATCTCATAGTACCGCTTATGCGTACCTCGCATTCATCACGGCATGGTATAAGGCAAACAGAGAACCGGCTTTTTGGGCGGCTTTTCTCGACACTAAAAATGAACAGGAAAAAAAGGACGACATGTATGAATACATACGGGAGGTTATGCAGAAGTGGCATGTTTTTCAGCCTGAAATATCCCCAGATGATTCATCCCTTATGGATATATATAAAAGCCAGATTGTCCGCCTTGGAAAAGATATTGGAGAAATAATTGATGGACAAGATGCTATTGACATGATGTGGGAAATTCCAGACCGGTGGAGAATTCATCTGGGACTTCCTTTTATTAAAGGAATTAGCCAAAAAACAGCCAGTGGACTGGAAGATTTCCCATACCCCGAAAACATTCAGGATATGTTCCATATATTAAGTTCCCCTGATTCAGACTCCAAATGGAACGCGAAAAATGTAGGGCGGCTCATGTTGGCAGGAGTTTTTGACAATGCCATTTTAAAAACTCTTAAGGATTTAAAATCATATTGTACTCTGCCTGTTTTTCGTTCGCTACTCATTTCCTTTGATACTGTCATGGATACACATCCGGAATTAAGCGAATTGATTCTATCGTTAGTGGAAGAATTAAGCCCATCTCGGACGTTAACCCCATTAAAAAAACTTAAAAACGCGGACCGTCAGCGATGGTTGGGTTTCATGCACCTTTTTACATCACGTATTGGGATAAAGGTGCAAGCGAAACGGAATAGATGGGATGCTGAAAAAGTGCAGGAGGTTTTTCAGCGTCTCAACGAAATTATAGCTCTCATAGCGTCTATAGGAGAGGAAGAGGAAATAAAAGCATTTCAAGATGAGTCCATGCGGTTGCAGATTTTGCAATCATTATATTGCTACGAGAAGATTGAAATGGGGGAAAGTTGTTCCGTTCCATCCTGGGTTATGGCATCAGAAATGGTGGGGTGGTCAATGGCTGGATATATAGATGAAATATATGCTTTTATCAGACAAGCAAAACGGGGAAATAGGGATTTTCCGTGGACTCATCCCATAAAAAATGGTGAAGGGGCATGGTTTATTGGTTTTGCTGAAAATATTTTTACCTCTCGCCAGAAAGAACGTTTTCTTGTTTTATCCGGCCGATGGGGCACATCTACAGGGGTGTATTTTGCTCGCATCCCTAAAGAATTTCAAGGGATTCCACGTTTTACTAAGGGAGAATGCTGTGCGGTAAAACTAAAAATTGATAATGATGGACGTGGATTTATTGTCGATTTTTGTCTTCTGCCCCTGCTTTTGCCCATTTCTAAAATCACGTTTTTACCATCCACTAAGCTACTCATTCGAATTCCAGAAGCTCCACACATGGTGGATAAACAAAAAACAGATAGTGAAATTGCGTGTTTTTTAGCTAGGGTCGCGCAAAAACGTGGGTACGACAGTATTGCTTACGCCATGAATATGCCAAGGGAGTTTCGTCAATATACGTCGGAAATAAAAGTTTTGCGTAAAAGAATAGGTAAAAAAGAAAAATAAAAAAAGCATTTTTATTTTTAATTTTAGAAGGAGACATAATTATGCCTTTTGTTATGACAACGCAAGTAAACGTACGGAAACCAGAAGAGTGGAAAAAGAAAATTGACACAATGGTAGACAGGGATATTAAGAATACATTATTTGCTCTTGGGTTGGATAAAAATAAGCAGGTGGCAAATATTGATATTGTTGCCCATTATATGAGTCCTTCCATTAGAGAGACCTATATTCCGTTGTTATTAGAGTCCAGGTGCAATGAAATCAAACGCCGATGCTTATGCCATTTATTGCATTTGTATGACCTTATGGTTCTTCAAAAGCAACACCATTCAGAAAACACACATGAAGCACTCTATACCATTACGGTTATTCTGCCAGGACAAAGCGGCCATTATGTTGCGGACTTAGGAATGTCATGTGCTCCGTATCACAACAGATGGTTACAGCCAATTATTGTGGTTGATTAGGAACTCTGCAATGGAGTAATGAAGGGAGAGACACCATGACCATTATTCAGCGTATTCTTCGGTCTGTAAAGAAGAACAATACAGGCAATAAAAATAAAAAGGAAGTTTCATTTCAACGTTTAGGGAAAACAGGAAAAATTTCAGTTTTTACATCTGGAAAAGGAGGCACAGGGAAGTCTTCGCTTGCGTCCGCAATTGCTGGTTTTTTATCCCTGGCTGGGCAAAAAGTCCTTTTGATTGACACGGATACGGGACTTCAAAACCTGGGCTTTATGTTAGGCGTAGACTCAGAAATTTTTTATGATTTATACGATGTTTTAGAACGTGGCATTCCATGGGAAAAGAGTGTCGTCGCTATTCCTGGTTTTAAGTCATTTTATCTTCTCCCATCTGACCAGATACGAGACAAGCAATCTATACGAAAAGATGCCTTCGAGTTTTTTCTCCTTAAAGCAGTACGATATTTTGACCACATCATTATAGATTCACCGTCTGGAATGGAATATGGTTTTAATTTCGCGGTGTCTTCGGTTGATATGGCTTTTGTTGTTATTGTTCCTGAGACCCCTTCCATCATGGATGGCGCGCAGATTCTCAGACGTCTTGAAGATAGGCACATCACTTCTCACATTATTGTAAATAAGCGAGTCGAAAAATTTGAAAACGTAAATTTATCCCCTACAAGCGATGAAATAGAACGCATACTTGGGAAACCAGTCCTTACATCTATTCCCATGGACACCATTATTATGGCGTGCAATCACAAGGGGATACCTATCGCGCTATGGAATAAAGAGGGAGAGGCTCCGAACGCTATACGGTCGTTTGTCCAGAAGTTCTGGACGGCTAAAAATAACGTTCAAAACGTAAAAGAGTAATTTTTATATGTATGGTGGTTAAGCACATATACTATATGGTAGTGTTGTAATGTATATAAAAAATAAAAAGCGAGATGATAAAATTTGAATGAAAAAATATTGTTCACGTCTGACTGGCACATAAATAAGGATTCGTGGGGACGTGACCGACGCGCCGAGATATATTCGTCTCTTCGCCAATTGGCGGTGGCGGCGGCGACGCGCAACGTTCAGCACGTTGTCGTTGGAGGAGATGTTTTTGAGTCATTTCGATATCCGGGTCGGGAAAATATCCAATTCGCGAGTAGTCTGTTTCGTCTTTTTTTAGATATTCCTGATTTAAAAAATTTCATTATTGTGGAAGGGAACCACGATTGGAACGATATTGGTGTTTGGTCAGACATGTGCATGTACGACCATTTTCATATCATTGAAGAACCATCATTTATGGATGTGGGGTGTGGTAATTTTATTTTTGTCCCGCATTTAAGAAAACACCAGGTTAAAAATGGACTTGATACGGTATTGTCTCCTTCCGTTCCGACCAATGACAAGGATTCCGTTCTTATCGCTCATATGGCTCTTGAAGGCACAGTTCCTGAAATTAACGAGCCTGTTATGACCGAGGAATGTCTTAGTATGTATCCGTCGCTTACATCGGCCTACTTTGGCCATATCCACACAGTGAATCAATACGATGTGAACGGAATTCCATGTCGCTACATTGGAACACCAACGCGTCTTTCGTTTGCCGAGGAAAAGAATCTTGTGGGCGGATGGGTTGGCGACTTCAAAGGTCATGCGGAGCGTATCAATGTTTCAGCCCCAGAGCTTATTACGGTGCGAGGGAAAAATAGCAAGGATGTTATCTCTCAATTATCTGAGATACCCATAGAAGACCCTAAAGACCCAATGAACCCCTATATACGGGTTGTTGTTGATGGTGCTGTGCCAGTATCGGAAGAAGAGATTAACTCTTTTTGTCCCAATCAAGCTACGAGCCTTGTCAAGATACAGCAGAAAGAGGAAGCCGAAAGGGAAGATTCTATGATGGTGGGCGATGTTTTTGAAATGAATACGGCGCTCATTACAAATGTTGTTTTTTCTATTCCCGAGTTATGGAAGGATTTCCTAAAATCAAAATTGGGAGAAAAACATAAGGACCTTCCTCATTATGAGGATTTAGGCGCGGCTCTTTTATCAGGGAGTTCAGAAGAGGAAATCTGGAACAGCATGACACACAATGAACGTTGCGCGCTAAAGAAGAACATAAAAAAAACACAAGGCACAGAACATGCGCGACATGAAGATACCTCTGTTGATGAGAGCACAGAAGAAAAACCCCAAGAAAAAGTTGAGGAGTTGGATTGTAGTTCTCAGGATTTTGATATGACCTTTCTTGGTTTATAGCGCGTAAGGAGGGGCTTGAATGAAACCGATTCGTATAGATATTGAAAACATTTTTGGCATTAAAAAAACGTCTCTGGATTTTCCTGAAACAGGTTTGATTGCCATTCAGGGACCCAATGGGGCTGGGAAAAGTTCCATACTGGACTCCATCGTTGTCTCGCTTTTTGGTGAACCGCCAGCTTCACGTGACGTTAAGAACAGCGACATTTTAAGTCGCCAAGCGTCTCGGGGTACATTGTCCTTTGTGTTTGAAACAGAAAATGGGAAACGTTTTTCCGTGACACGAATGTACAAGAGAAGCAAAAGAGGACAAGTGACCCAGACCGCGGAGATGTCTCTTCTTGATGGAGATAAAGAAGAGGGAGTGGCAACTGGTCCGGACGCGGTGAACGAATACATCGCTTCGGTCATATGGAATGGGCAGGGCGTTACGAACAAGGAGGGGCGAGACCTCGTTCGGGTTGTCAAAAACGCGTTCTTGTCTTCTGTTTTTTTAGCGCAGGGTGAAATAACCCGCTTTCTCAAAATGACGCCGTCAGAGTTGCGAGAAATTATTTCCTCCCTTTTTGTTTTAGAAGATACTGACCTCATGAAAACACGCGGCAAAAAACTTTTTGCCATTGCTGAGAAACAAATGACCGAGGTTGACGCAAAAGAAAAAAGCGTTGAGTCTCTTTTATTGTCTCATCCACTGTCTTCGATGAAGCAGGGAGAGCTTGACCTTTTTCATGTACAGCGCGCCATAGATGCGATAGTGCCACAGATAACGGACAAGGAACAGTTGAGAGCATCCTTGTATGAGATATGCCAAAATTGGGAAGCCATGTCCCGCGCACATAAAACTTTGCAAGAGAAAACGGCTGTTCTGAACGATATGGAATTGAAGTTTAGATATCAAGATGGAAGCGCGACTCTTAAAGACTTAAAGAAAATGGCTATGGACATAAACAGCCTTTTAAGTGAAAAGAAAAGGATTATTGAAACGCTTAAAAAAATACAGGAAAAGACTACATCCGTCAAAACTAAAATAGAAG